>Ga0315910_10000083_pt1 | contig 125533 bp, 102 predicted proteins | sample EdamamesoilMG_FD_204470 | JGI IMG/M metagenome (GOLD analysis project Ga0315910, IMG submission 204470) | Garden soil microbial communities collected in Santa Monica, California, United States - Edamame soil | ecosystem: Environmental > Terrestrial > Soil > Garden | place: USA: California...
GAGGGGAACCGTCAGGCAGTTGGGCAGCGGAAGGGAACGGTGCGCAACGGCATTCGGCGCGTGCTTCGCAGCGCGTACCCCGCGCTCGGCCGGGGCGGAGGACCGCCCCGGCCGAGCGCGGGGTCTTGAAGGGCAGAGGGTATGTGGACTCGGTGAGGAAGCGTCGTTTCGTCCTTCGAGATCAGTGAGGGCGGGAGGACGTGGCGGCGTGATCTCGCTTGGGAGCGTACTCGCGCTCGAGTCAGGCCGAGTCGGTCGCGGCGGTGGTGCTGCAACGGGCAACGCCTGCCCGCGGAATCGGAACTTGGCCCAATCAAGTTTGGAGCGCGGGTACCGGCGCCCGTCCCTGGGGCCGAACTTGATTGGGCCGAGTTCGGTGTTTCAGCACAGCCTTGCAGCAAGTTCACGCGCCGCGCAGGGCGCAGTGGTGTTCGTCGGCGGCGCCACGTTGGAACTCGAGTACTCGGGTGGCCTGAGGGGAGGCGTCAGGCGGGTGGACAGCGAAAGGGAGCAGTGCGCAATGGCATTCGGCGCCTGAGGTGCGCGCTCAGAATCGGTACGTCCAAGCCACCGCGAGGGTGTCGGTGTCCGACCCGGTGTCGGTCAGCGTGTCCGTGCGGACGTACGCCAGGCGCATGCTCAGCGAGTCCGCGATCTGGAACCCGATCGCCGGGCCGTAGAGCAGCGTGCTGCGCTCGTCGTCCTTCGGCACGCCGTCGATCGTCGACTCGCCGGCCCAGTTGTAGGCCAGGCCCAGGGACAGCCACCAGGCCTGCCCGAAGGTCCGCACGGCGTGCGTCTGCACGAGGTACATCGGGTCCTGCTCGCGCTCGCGGCCGTTGAAGAACTCGTCGTTGTCGGTGAAGAAGTACATCGAGCCGGTCAGCTCGAAGGACCACTCGCCGCGCGTGTGCAGGACACCCAGCTGCGGGGCGATCGCGTAGCGGTTCTGGCCCAGGTTGAGCAGCTTGTCCTCCTGGTAGTCGCCCAGCGGGAAGCGCAGCTCGAGCGCCGCCCCGACGCTGGTGCGCACGTCGTTCTGCTTGCGGTACTCGACGAACTCGGCCCCCTCCAGCGCCGGCGCGCCGACGAGCAACGTCGACAGGCGCAGCACCGGATCGGCGAAGCCGTCGCGCGTCACCGAGCGCGGGACGCTGTCGACCAGCCCGTCCCACTCGGCACTCTGCAGCGGCACGACCGCGTCGATGCGCGCGGTCCAGCCCGCCAGCGCGAAGTAGCGCGTGTAGCTGAGCACACCCGTGTGCGCCGCGACCTCCGCGTCCTCGATCAGCAGCACCGGATCGAAGGACAGGTCGCCCTGGGTGTAGGCGTAGCCGACGCCCAGCACGTCGGTCCCGACCGGCAGGTGGGTCCAGCGTCGCGGCTCCAAGTCCTGTGCCAGGCACAGCGGCGCGGCACCCAGCCAGGGCGCGACCACGGCGCAGCTCGCCCAGCGAATCGTCGGATGCAGCCTGGGCACCCGGGCGATCATCGAGCGCCGTGCGGCGAGCGTCAAGTTCGCCGACAGGGGGCCGCCGGTGGCCGCCGGAGGGGTCCGCGATTGGCGCCCCCAGGCCGCGAAGCTATGTTGTTGCCCTTCGGTTCCGCGAACCAAGCTCCAAGGAAAGCGCTCGATCATGAGACTCGTCGTCATTCTGTTGCTGGGTGCGATCGCCACCCTCGGCGCCTGCACCTCCCCCGGGAACGACGCGGCGCAAGCGTCGGCGACGCGCTGCGTGTGCGGCACGCCCGAGGCGGACTTCGAAGGTTGCGCGCACGCGGCCTGCATGAAGGGCACGCGCAACCCCGACAACCCCGACTGCGTGTGCGGCCCGATGCAGATCGGCGGGAAGCAGTGAACGCCATGAAGAACCTCTTCCACACCACCCTCACGCTCGCCTCCGCGCTGCTGCTGGCCACGTCCGCCAGTGCGATGGAGTACGTCAAGCTCAAGAACGGCACGCCGATCAAGGGCCAGGCGCTCTCCTACGACGAGGCGACGCAGGTCCTCAACTTCAAGCTGGAGGACGGCTCGACGCGCGGCTTCAAGCTCGACGAGCTCGACAAGCGCTCCGTGTACCTGGTCAACCACAGCCGAGTGCCCAAGAACGACGCCGCCAAGCAGATCCGCATCGGCAACCTGGCGCGCGACACCGAGCTCTTCGCGCACGCCCTGCGGCACTACGGCTTCGCCGAGCAGGCCGACCCGTCGCGCAAGGCCGAGATCGACGCCGAGCGCGCCAAGCTGCGCCAGCTCGCGGCCGCCTGGGGCATGCAGAAGGCGCGCGACGCGATCGCCAAGAAGAACATCCCCGAGGCCGAGAAGTGGCTGCTCAAGCTGGTCGACAAGGTGCCCGACGAGCCGCAGGCCAAGGAAGCGGCGGTGATGCTCGACCAGTACTACGCCAAGACGCGTGGGGAGCGCGAGGCCAAGGCCCAGGCCAAGGCCAGCGACCAGCTGAAGAAGGACCTGGAGCCGGGCAAGAAGCACTACCAGGACATGGTCAAGAAGACCCAGGACGGACTGACCAGCAAGACCACCGGCAGCAAGTCGCTGAGCGCCTGGGAAGCGGCGCTGGTCAGCGGCGATCGCGCGCTCAAGGAGATCGCGAAGCTGGAGAAGAAGTACCCCGATCCGGCGACCAGCGAGATGCTGGGCGGCTACCGCGTGATCGTGACCGACCAGCTGGTCGAGCTGCACCTGCACATCGCCAGCACGCTGACCACGCGCTCGAGCTACAACAAGGCGCTCGGCGAGGTCAACAAGGCCCTGGCGCTCGACCCCGACAACGAGAACGCGCTCGCCACGCGCGCGCGCATCGAGCAGGCCGCCTCCGAGGGCGGCTGGATCTGGTAGACACCGAGCGCGAGGAGAGCGCCCCGATGCCCGCGACGCGCAGCACGAAGAAGCCGGCCGTGAAGGCGGTCAAGAAGCCGGGCGTCAGGTCGTCCGCGAAGCCGGCCGCGAAATCCCCCGCCAAGCGGGCTGCGGCACCGGCCGCGGCCCGCATGACGCTGGCCGAGGCGATGCGAGCACTGGAGCAGGCCGGCTCGGCGCAGACGCGCAAGACCTACCTGCGCCACGGCGCGCAGGAGCCGATGTTCGGCGTCAGCTTCGCGGCGCTCAAGATCCTGGTGAAGCGCATCGGCGTCGACCACCAGCTGGCGCTCGCCCTGTGGGAGACCAAGAACCACGACGCGCGCACGCTGGCGATGAAGGTCGCCGACCCGGCGCGCATGACCTCCGGGGACCTCGACCGCTGGGCGCGCGGGAACCCCCTGCGGATGTACTCCGGCTATGTCGCCACGCTGGCGGCGGAGGGTCCGCACGGCGCCGCCAAGGCGCGCGAGTGGTTCGCCTCCACGGACGAGACGCTGCGCGCCGCGGCTTGGACGCTGGCGGGTTGCCTGGCCAATCTCGACGAGTCGCTGCCCGAGGCCTGGTTCCTGACCCGCCTGGCGACGATCGAGAAGTCGATCCACGCCGCGACCAACATCGAGCGCGAGGCGATGAACCGGGCCCTGATCACGATCGGCGGACGCAACGCGACGCTGCGCAAGGCCGCCACCGCCGCGGCCAAGCGCATCGGCAAGGTCGAGGTCGACTACGGCGACACCGACTGCAAGACGCCCGACGCAGTGCCCTACATCGACAAGATGTGGGCGCACGCGACGGCGAAGAAGTTCGAGTCGCCCGCGGCGCAGGAGCGCGCGCGCGAGTCGATGCGAACGCGCTGTTAGCGCGGGGGCGCACGCGCTGTTAGCGCGGGGGCGCACGCGCTGCTAGCGCGCGGTGCACGCGCTCACTTCGCCGGACCGCCGAGCTTGAAGGCCTGCGGCGCGAGCTTGCGCACCTCCGCAGCCCCCTCCGTGACCTCGTAGCGCCCGTCGAGCTCCAGGCCGGTCAGCACCTGCTCGACGCCGCTCGCCGGCCAGCGGATCGTCACGGACTCGATCGCCAGCGCGTCGCCCAGACCGATCTCCTGACGCGCCGGCGATCCGCCGAAGCTGCTGACCGAACCGACCGCGCGGTGCAGCGTGCGCTCGCCCAGCGGCGTGCGCACGACCACGCGGATCCGCGCGCCGTACCCCAGCTTGTTCGTGCGCGTGCCGACCAGTTTCAGGCTCAGGAAGCGGTTCGCGCTGCCCGGGTTCTCGTACAGCGAGTTGTAGTAGGCGTCGCCGCGGAAGAAGCCGCCCAGCTCGTTGAACACGTCCTGGTCGCCGTCGTCGTCGAGGTCCGCGAAGGCCACGCCGTGGCCCTTCTGCAGGTTGCCGAAGCCGCCCGCGACCGTCACGTCCTCGAAGCGCCCGCCTCCCGCGTTGCGCAGCATCACGTTGGGCACCAGCGCCTCGTACTCGGGGTTGCCGGTGGTCAGGTACAGGTCGAGCCAGCCGTCGTTGTCGAGGTCGCCGAAGTTGGCGCCCATCGTCTGCATCGGCCGCCAGAGGCCCGCGGCGCGCGTGACGTCCTCGAAGCTGCCGTCGCCGCGGTTGCGGTACAGGCGCGGCGGCGCGGTCTTGAAGGGCAGGCCCAGCTGCCAGGCCGCCGCGTCGTCGAGCAGCGTGTCGTAGGCGCTGACGTACAGGTCGAGATGGCCGTCGTTGTCGTAGTCGAAGAACCAGGTCGCGAAGCTGCGGCCGGCCGGTTCGACGACGCCCAGCTCCTCCGCCACGTCGCGGAACGTGCCGTCCCGGTTGTTGCGGTACAGCCGGTTCTTGCCGATGTTCGAGACGTACAGGTCGACCCAGCCGTCGTTGTCGTAGTCGCCCGCCGTCGCGCCCTTGCAGAAGCGGTCGTTGGTGACGCCCGCCTGGCGCGCCACGTCGGTGAACGTGCCGTTGCCCTCGTTGCGGAACAGGTTCGAGGGGTAGTCGCCGTCGTTGTTGCGCTCGGTCGTGAACACCGAGTGGTCGGCGCGCGACTCGTTGCCCAGGAACAGGTCGAGGTCGCCGTCGTTGTCGAAGTCGAACCACACGCCGACCTGCGAGGGACGCTGCGTGTCCGCCAGGCCCGCCGCGCGCGTGACGTCGGTGAAGCGGCCCGTGCCGTCGTTCTGCAGCAGTGACTTGCGGATGCGGCCCTCGTCGTAGAGCCAGGCGCCGCGCAACACGAACAGGTCGAGGTCGCCGTCGTTGTCGTAGTCGGTCGAGACCAGGTTCAGCCCGCCCAGCTGGTTCGCGAGGCCGCGGGATCCCGCCTGCTCGCGGAAGGTCCCGTCCGCCTCGTTGCGGTAGCAGGCCAGCGGCGCATCGGGCGCGCAACTCGAGAGCACGATGTCGAGTCGGCCATCGCCGTCGATGTCGTCGACCACGCAACCGCCGGCGTGGTTGCGGCGCGTGATGCCGCTCGCCTGGCTGACGTCGAGGAAGCGCGGGAAGTCATCGGAGCTCCCCGGGCCCTTCTCCGGGACTCGATACTCCTCGGGCACACCGTCGGGGTACGTGCCCTGCGCCATGTGGACGATGTTGAGCAGCCAGCGGCCGGCGAGGTCGGCGGGGCGCGCCTTCAGGTAGTTCACGTAGCTGACCGCGGCTTCGCGCGCGGCCGTGCCCTCGGTGTGCACGCCGCCGCCCTGCAGCGGGAACACGCAGCAATCGTTGTTGTGGCGCGCGACGCAGTTCTGGACCTCGGCCAGGCGCAGGTAGGCCGTGGCGCGCAGCCGGTGGAAGTTGGGCTCGTGCTCGAGCAGGCCCGGGCGGCGTTCGACCGCGCGCATCACCGTCTCGACCTCCTGAACCGCCTGCTGCTCGTGGGCCTCCTTGAGCAGCGCCTTGACCAGGTCGCAGCGTGCGAGCAGCACCTTGTCCGCCGGGGTCCTGGGATCTTCGATCGTGCGCTGCAGGCGCGTGGAGGCCGTGCGCTCCATCCATCCGCCGGGCTCGGTGAAGAGCCGCTTGGCGACCGCGTCGAACTCCGCGCGGATCGGGTCCGCGCTGACCGGGGCTTCCTCCGGCGCGCCGTGACCCGGGGCGCCCGGGGTCGCGTTGCCGTGCGCCGACCACGGGCGCGCGAAGAGCAGGCCGATGCCGACCAGCAAGCCGAAGCCCGCGAGCAGCAGACCGTGGCGCCGTCGTGCGGGCGGATGGGAAACGCTTTCCGAGGGACGGACGTCTGCGGGCGCGCGCGGGGTGCGCGCGGCAGGCTGGGAGCGTTGTCGCTTCGACTGGGCCATCGATTCCGTGCTGGGAAGTGCGAGCGCGCTTGGACGGGCAACCGGGATCCAGGTTCCGAAGCGCGGCGCGTCAGGGTGCAGTTCTCACGCAATTGGAACCCGCGCGCACAGGTGCGGCAGCAAGGGGCGCGTCAAGCCCGCACCGATTGCGTAGGAACTACGCGTGCGGAGGAATCTCTACGCGTTGCGCGTCAGCGGCTGCTCCCCAAACCTACCCCGCGCGCCGGCACCTGGTGGCGCGCGGCGGAGCATCACTCGGCCTGCGCACGGACGCGCGCGCTGCCGTCCTCGTCGACCTCGACGCGCAGTTCGACCGGCGTGCAGCACACCGGGCAGTCTTCGACGTACTCCTGCACGCCCGCGGACAGGCCGTCGATCGGCACCACGATCGTCTCGCCGCAGCTCGGGCAGGCGTAGCTGCCCTCGCGCTCGGTGCTCGGGCCGGCGCCCGGGTCGGTGTCGTCGGGCGCGTCCGCGCGCTCGGCGAGCCGCGAGTTCCGGCGCGGCGCGTAGTCGAACAAGTCGTCGAGCTCGTAGCTCTCGCCGCTCGCGGTGTTCAGCGCCGCGAGCACCTTCCACATCACGCGCGGCGTCAGGCGCCGGCCCTTGACGGCGCGCGCCACCATCTTGTGCGTCAACTGCTCGGTCGAGGACGCGACCAGGTCGTGCGCCACGAGGCCGTGCCGGGTCAGCAGCTCGCCGATCGGCTGCGGTCCGAGATCGCGCTGTTCGTCCATGTCGTTCCCGGTCGTGCGCGCGTCCGGCGTCACGGCAGCGGCAGCGTGACGACCAGCTCGCGGCCGTCGCGCTGCACCGCGACCTTGACGCTGCCGCGCACGTCGGCGAGCGCGCCGGCCGCTTCCTGCGCCGTGGCCACGGGCGTGTCGCCGATGCGCACGAGCTTGTCGCCGACCACCAGGCCCGCCTGGTCGCCGCTGCCGCCGGGGGTGATCACGTCGAGCGTCAGGCCCTCGCCGAAGCGCACGCCGAGGCGGCGCCCCAGCGCGGCACCCGGTCCGCCGGCGTCGCCCGGGAACTCGATGGCGAAGGACTGCTCCTTGCCCTGGCGCTGTACGACCACCGTGGTCTTGGCCGGTCCCTCGCGCAGCGCGCTGCGCATCTCGTCGCTGTCTCCCACGGCGACCGCGCCGATCTTGACGATCTTGTCGCCGACCAGGAGGCCCGCCTTGGCGGCCAGCCCGTCCTCGACCACCTCGGTGATCGACATGTCGTCGCCCAGCTGCACGCCCAGGCGCCGGCCCCCCCCGCCACCGGCCGCGCGCAGGTTCTCGCGCGACAACAGCCCGGGCAGGTTGGCGATGCCCAGCGCACCGACCGCGATCACGATCGACGAGTTGACCTGGTACTCGGGGATCGCCGCGTCGTAGGTGTCGAACTGCGTGTGGTGCGTGTGGTTGTAGTTGGCGCGGCCGCGCTGGCTCCAGAAGAAGCCCGGGACGCCGGCGGCCAGGAACGAGGCGTGGTCGCTACCGCCGCTCGAGAGGCCCTTCACCTCGCGCACCTGGAACGGCAGCTCGGGGTCGAGCTGCGTCACCGGCGCGAACACGCCCTGCAGATCCGCGAGCATCGTCGGCGTGGCGGTGATGCCGGCGCAGTAGTTGGTCCCGCCGTCGTGCACCAGCACGGCCGAGACCTTGGCCATCTCGGCCTGGTGCGCCTTGACGTAGGCGGCCGAGCCCAGGAGGCCCTGCTCCTCGCCGCTCCACAGCATGAAGCGGATCGTGCGCTTGGGCTTGACGCCCGCCTGGATCAGCAGCCGCGCGGCCTCGATGGTCGTCGCGCAACCCGTGCCGTTGTCCGTGGCGCCCGTGGCGCCGTCCCAGGAGTCGATGTGGCCGCCGACGATCACGACCTCGTCGGGCTTCTCGCTGCCGGGGATCTCGCCGATCACGTTGTGCAGGTCGATCGGTCCCTGCTCGAACCAGTTGCGGATGTCGAAGGCCAGCGTCACCGTCTCGCCGGCCTTGACGCGCTTGACGATCTCCTCGTACTCGGCCGCGAGCAGCGTGATCGCCGGGCGCTTGGGCAGCTGGTCGAAGCGCACGCGCGAGTTGCCGTCGGTCAGCAGCAGCTCGCCGCGGCCGGAGCGCACCGTGCCCAGGACGCCGGCTTCGGTGTAGACCTGCGCGAGCTTGTCGCGGAAGGCGCGGTCGGGCGCGCCGGCGTTGGCGCCGCGCTCGGGGCGCGCCGTGCCGGCTTCGACGGGCGCGGGCGTGTTCGCACCGGCTCGCGCGCGCGGCGGCGTCGGCGCGGCGAAGACCCAGGCGCCCTTCAGCTTCGGCCGCAACGCCTCCAGCTCGCGCTCGTCGGCCGGCGCGATCACGACGTGGCCGACGGTGCGGCCCTGCGTGCCCGCGGTCCAGGCGTTGGTCGCGAAGTGCAGCTCCTTCGGCTCGGGCGTCAGCATGTGCCCCGTCGCGGGCCCGCGGTTGAAGCCGACCGGGAACTCGCCCCATTTCTCGAGGCGCGCGTTGCTCAGGCCGATGCGCTCGAACTCCGCGCGCGCCCAGTCGCAGGCGTTGATCAGGCCGTCCGAACCCGTCAGCCGCGGACCGATGCGGTTGGCGAGGTGGTCGAGCGGTTCCATCACGCGGCTGTCGCTCTTGCCCAGCGCGATCAGCCGCTCCGCGTCGCCCGATCGGGTTGCGCCCGGCTGGATTGCCCCCGTCTGCGTTGCGACGGCCGCGTGCGCGACGAACGGCAGGACGGCCAGACCGACGACGAGGAAGAGCTTGGGGAACCGCATGGGGGGACCTCGGTGGAGGGTTGCGGACCGGGAGGAGAAGGTGACGACGCGCTCACTGTAACCGCCCGACGCCCTCAGGCGCTGCAAGCGGGCGCGCCCGGCGCTACGACGGGGGGCCGGGCGCGACCGGAGCCGCCGGCGGCCCGCCGACCGCGCCGGTCGCGATCCACCACGACTCGCGTCCGCGCCGCGCGTCAGCGCGACGTAGGCCTCGATCGGCACGAGCACGGCCAGCGCGATCGTGAACACGTACCCGATGCAGAAGAGCAGCACGCCCGACAGCGCGGCGAGCGTCGTCACGAACAGCAGCCAGAGGAGCGCCAATCGGTGTCCGCGCGCCGCGCTCCACGAGCGGCGCACGGCTTCCAGCGCGCCGCACTCGTCGACCGACACGGCGGCGTTGACGAACAAGAGCCCGAGGAAGATGTACCAGACGACGAGCATCCAGCAGGCGGCCAGCGCCACGGCGAGCGCGACCAGCGCAACCCGGGGAGGCTCGCCCTCGCCGATCCAGGCCAGGAGCAGGGCGCCGAGCGCGAAGGGCACGTAGGCCAGGAGCGACAGCCCGAACACGAGCAGGGTCGCGCGCACCAGCGCGCCGACGCGCCGGCGCTGGGCCCAGGCGCGCGCCAGGTCGGAGCGGCCGGTGCGCAGCGTGTCGACCAGCAGCGTGGCGAGACCGATCTGCCACACGCACTGGCCGAGGATCATCGCCACCATGTACAGCGCGACCAGCACGACGAAGGTCGCGACGACCCACACCGCCGGCTCGCCGTGCTCGAGCATCCCGCTCGCGGCCATCAGGATCATCGCCGGCAGGTAGAACAGCAGGCCGAGGACGCTGAGACAGGCCAGCCCGCCGAACCACCAGGCGAGCAGCGGACCGGGGCTCGCGCCCGCCGCGCGCACGACGGCCTTGATGGAACGGATCGGATCGAGGGCGGCGGGAAAGTTCACGCGTGGGCTCCTGCGGTGCGCTGCGAGGTTAATCGTCCCGCGCCCGGGATCCCACTGCGCGCGCGGCGCCGTGGAGGAAAGCGACATAAGCGCACGGATCAGGACCCTTCCGTGCTACGATGAAGTCGCGCGATCCACTTCGGATCGCCGCGTGCGTGCCGTTGCCGGTGGCAGGGCGAAGTTCACGCATCCTCGCGCCCAGCTCGACGCGAGGATCGAGCCCGGAACCAGAGCCGTCCGTGGAGGCCCGCCGTGGACACGTTCCAGAAGCGTCAGCGCGAGCGCAAGCTGCGCGAGAAGCGCGAAGAGAAGGAATACCGTCGCCGTCAGCGCGCGGCCGAGAAGAAGACCTCGGGCGAGTCGACGACGGAGGACGAGCAGGTGCTCGCCCAGCAGCCTCCCCCGCCGGCCTCCGTCGCGGCACCGCTGGCGCGCATGCCGATGACGTTCTCGCGTCCCACGCTGACGCCCCGTCCCGCGCCGCCCGCACCGGCGCCGACCTCCAGCATCCCGAGCACGCCCGCGGCGCAGATCCCGACGCCCGCTCCGCCCGCGCAGAAGCCGGCCCCAGGCCCGGAGCAAGCCCGATGATCCGCGACACGCTGAGCCCCAAGAACTCGCCCGCCTTGACCTGCGACCACTGGCACTTGGTGCACGCGCGCTGGAACGGTGTGGCCGTGAACGAGCCGCGCTTCGAGCGCGCGATCGTCAGCGAGCACGAGTCGCGCGAGCAGGCGATCGCCGCGGCGCGCTCGCTGTTGACGACGCTGGTGCCGGGCATGGTCGAGCGCCAGCCCGAGCAGCGCGACCAGGTCTTCGTGCGCCGGCCGGGCTTCACCACGCTGAAGCGCGCGCGCCGCGCGCCGCCCCGCGCCGGCTGAGCGAACGTCGCTCCCCGACCTGGCGCTGATCGACGGTGCGTCGCGCCGCCGCGTGCCGCCGTTTCCGATCCACTTCCGTGCCGTCGTCGGCCCATTCGGCCGCACGACTTGCGGGAGACCTCCGCGTCCCAGGATTCTCATGAACACCAAGCTCTTCGTCGGCAACCTGAACTCGAACACCACCGAGTCCTCGATCAAGGCCGCCTTCTCCTCCAACGGTCGCGCCGTGCGCGGCATCACCGTCCCGACCGACAAGCAGTCCGGCCGCCCGCGCGGCTTCGCTTTCGTCGAGATGGGCACGGAGGCCGAAGCCCAGGCGGCGATCGCCGAGCTCGACGGCCACGACCTCGACGGCTGCGTGCTCAAGGTCAGCGTCGCGCTCGAACGCGCCTTCCGCCCCAAGCCGGGCGGCGCCGGCGGTCCGTCGCGCTGAACCGGTGCACGGCCGCGAGAGCGCGGGATCTCGCGCTGCAGCTCCTGCCGCGCACGTAGACGGGATCTCCCGCACCGCCTACGATCGCGCCGCCGGAGGACTTCCCGCCTGCCGGCAGCCTCGCGACCGGAGCGCACCGAGCCTCGGGACCTTCCCGCGTTTCAGGCCTTCGAGTCGCTGATTCGCACCCCTTGATTCCCACCTTTCCTCGGAGGTTCGACATGGCTCGCAGTCGTAGCGCGTTCCTCGCGCTGTTGTCGCTCGCCGGGTGTGCTTGGAGTTCGATGGCGCAGGCCGCGAACGCCGCACCGCCCAGCGCGCGTCCCCTTCCCGGCTCCGACGTCGCGACCGGCACGGACCGGACGCAGACCGTCGCGCGGCCCAAGCCCGATCCCGCGCCGGGCGACCTGGCCGGCGTGGCGATTCGCTCCCCTGCGCAGCTCGTCGGCCCGGCCAGCGGAAGCGGTCAGGCGGACCCGGGCAGCCTGCTGCTCTTCCCCGAGTACGACAATGCGTCGGCGACGCTGCTGACGGTGACGAACACGCAGCTGGATCAGTCGGCACTGCCGATCGAGATCCACTGGGTGTACGTCGACCAGGCCGCGTGCCAGGCGACCGAGGTCGTCGACACGCTCGCCCGGGCGGACACGCTGACGGTCTTGACCTCGGCGCACCGGCCGGGGGCCAGCCGCGGCTACGTCTACGCCTACGCGGCCAGCCCGCTGACGCACCGCGCGATCGCGCACGACTTCCTGATCGGCGTGGCGAGCCGCTTCGACGCCGTCAGCGCTTCGTCCTACGGGATCGAGGCCCTGGCCTTCGGCAGCCCGCAGGTCGCGCAGGGCGCGCACACCGACCTCGACAGCGACGGCGTGCGCGACTTGAACGGGATCGAGTACGACGCCGTGCCGGACACCCTGCTGGTGCCCCGGTTCTTCGGCCAGTCGGCCGCGCTGCAGAGCCAGCTGATCCTGATCAGCCTCGTGACGCCGACGGGCTTCTCGACCATCGTGGACTTCCTGTACTTCAACGACAACGAGGTGCCCGTCTCCGGGCAGCACGAGTTCTCGTGCTGGAAGCGCCTTCCGCTCCTGGACATCAACGGCACCTTCGACGACGACTTCCTGCAGTCGCTCGACCACGCAGCCAACGAGATCGCGGGGTGGAGCTTCGAGGAGACGGGTTGGTTCGAGGTCGACGGCCTGGTGGCCACCCAGGGCGCGCAGGTGATCCCCGATCCCGCCGTGCTGGCGTTCCTGGTCGAGACCCGGGGGCGCTCCAGTGCGGAGACGCCCTACGGGCTCGGCACGCAGACCGGAGGCGGGCTGCTGGGGCCCGCTCAGCCCCCGACGTGCAACTCGACGGCCAGCTTGACTCTGTGGCCGCCCACCCACCAGATCGTCCCGGTCGACCTGACGACCGCCGCCGGCGTCGTCGATCCGGCGGGCCTGGCCCTGACGATCCAGATCACCTCGATCACGCAGGACGAGCCGATCAACGGGCCCGCGGACGGCAACACCGTGTGCGACGGCTCGGGCATCGGCACGAGCGTCGCGCAGCTCCGCGCCGAGCGCATCGCCAACGGCAACGGGCGGGTCTACAAGGTCCACTACACCACGACGAACAGCGCATCCCTCTCGTGCAGCGGCGTGCTCACGGTGACGGTCCCCCGCTTCCAGAACGGCGCGCCGGCCGTCGACGACGGACAGGTCCAGGACTCGACGGAGGGTTGCCCGTGAAGATCTCCCAACGACGGATGCGTTCTGCCGCAGGCCTCCTGCTGCTCGCGGCGCTCACCCTGGCAGCACCCGCGCCCGCTCAGGGCGTGCTGCAGGCCCCCGGCAGCCTCCTGCTCTTCAGCGAGTTCGACTCGCGACCGGGTCACGACACCTTGCTCACGGTGACGAACACCAATCGCGACTTCACCGCGTCGGGCGCGGGCCTGGCGGGGAGCGTGCGGGTGATGTTCCTCTACATCGACGCGAGCACCTGCCTGGAGTTCAACCGCACGCACGTGCTGACGCCCGGCGACACGGTGACCGTGCTGGCGTCGGTGCACAACCCGAGCATGCAGCGCGGGTACGTGTACGCGATGGCCCTGGCGCCGAGCGGCTTCCAGCCCGCGATCGCGTGGAACTGGCTGGTCGGCACGTCGATCGTGACGGACGGCCTGGGGGCCTTCTCGTATTCCGTGGACCCCTTCACGTTCCGCGCGGGCGCGGCCCTGCCCGAGGGTGCCCTGACGGACCTCGACTCGGACGGCCTGCAGGACCTCGACGGGCTGGAGTACCAGCAGACGCCGGACAGGCTGCTCTTCCCGCGCTTCACGGGGCAGGACGCGACGCACACGAGCGAGCTCGTGTTGCTCAACCTCTCGGGGGCGAGGGAGTTCGACGCCGTCGTCAACCTGCTGATCTACAACGACAACAGCGAGGCGTTCTCGCAGCAGTTCCTGTTCCGCTGCTGGAGCAAGACGCCGCTGAGCACGGTCGCGCTCACGACGACCAACGCCTTCCTCCAGCAGTCGACCCAACACGCACCCCTGGAGCCCGTGGGTGCCGCCGGACACGAGACGGGCTGGTTCAGCGTCGACGGAAGCACGGCCTTCTCCGACGCCTGCCAGCTGAACGATCCCGCGATCCTCGGCATCCTGATCGAGTCGCTCGGCGCGGACGCCCACGCCAGCCTGCCCTTCGCCAGCGGCAGCCAGGCGAACGGCAACCTGGTCGACCTCTCGGACTGCCCCTGAGGCGCCGGAGAGTCGCAATCTCGACGGGGCGGGCCGGATCGCCGGTCCGCCCCGTGTCGTTTCCCGCGCGCCTCAGCGGTCCTGCATGCGCGTCAGCAGCAGCGACTCGGCGCGGAAGCGCGCCGAGCCCTTGGTCGCGCGCAGCTCGAGCACCAGCTCGACGTCGGCGGCTTCCTCCGTGACCTCGAAGGCGAAGCGCGCGGTCTGGCTCGCGCTGCCGTCGAGGCCCTGCGTCGCGGGCGAGCCCGAGATGCGCACGCCCGCACCCGCCAACGGAGCGCCCTCCTCCAACAGCGGCTCGACCTTGGACGTGACCAGCGCGGCCTCGAGCTCGTAGCGGCCGCGCGGCAGGAGCACGCGCCGGCGCCAGCTGCCGACGGCGCGGCCGCTCGCTCCGGCCTCGATCGCGAACCACGGGTCGCCGAGGCGGCGCTCCTCGACGCGCACGTCCTCGGTCTCGGCGCGCGCGTGCCAGCCGCGCACGACCACCGGCACGCCGGGCTTGAACTGCAGCGGCTTGGGCTCGGGCGAGCGCACCTGCTCCTTCAAGCTGCGTTCGCGCGCCGCGATGCGCTCGCACAGCTCGAGGTAGCGCTCGCCCTGCACGCGCATCGCCGCCTCGTCGTGACGCGCGAGCGCCTGACGCAGGCGCTTCTGCACCGGTTCGAGCTTGCGGATCAGCGCGCGCGGTTCGAACAGCGCCAGCCGCTCGCGCAGCTCCTTGCGGTAGGCGGCGCGCCACTCGGGCCGCTTGAGGATCGAGGCCGCCACCAGCGCGGTCGGCGGGTCGAGCACCGAGGCCTCCGCGTCGCCGAGGATCTGGTCGAGGCCGTGCGGCAGGAAGTGCGCCTTGCCGCCGGGCTCGAAGTAGAGACGGTAGTTGTTGCTGTTGAGGCTGTAGCCGTCCCAGTGCCCGAGCATCGTCTCGAGCGCGGCGAAGCGCAGGAAGGCCGCGACGTCGACGCGCTCGTCGAGCCGCTTCCAGCGCTGCACGAGGTCGGGGTCCTGACAGGCCTCGGCCAGCGCCTTCAAATCGGCGCGCTCCGCCGGCCCGCGCCCGGCGTCGAGTTCGAGCTCGGCGTCGACGTCCTGGCAGAAGCCGCCGTCGTAGAGGTTGCCCTCCGCGCGCGCGAAGTGCCGCGCCAGGAAGCGCTGGTCGAACCCCTCCTTGACCACGTACACGCCGAGGTCGCGCTCGTTGAGCCACACCCGCGCGTGCGCGACGCGCGCCGCGGGCACGCCGGCCGCGCGCAGGAGCTCCGCCGCGACCCATTCGTTCAGCAGCGACTCGTCCTGCACCGAGTTGTTGAGGTGCAGCTTGACCAGCCCGTGGAAGCTCGCCGTGCCGCCGAAGCGGTCGAGCTTGAGCGTCAGCGCCGGCCGGTCGTCGACCTCGCGAAAGCTCCCCGCCGCGCCCTTGAGCTTGATCCCGAGGCTGTCGGTCGCGAGCTTCCCGTCCTCGAACAGCGCCGCCCGCACGTACGCGCGCGGCTCCTCGCGCAACTTCTGCAACTCCTCCGCGCCGACCTGCAGCCGCAGCTCCGCCACCGTCCCGCGCTCGAAGAACGCCGCGCTCGCCTCACGCGGCGGCTCCACGCGCGCCCCGGCGATCGCAGCGACCAACCCGACCGACCAGGACGGCCCGCCCATGCCGAGAAGATAGCGCCGCGTGCGCACGCGGCTAGCGCGGGGCCGGCGTCCAGTTGTCGAGGTCGTCCGCCGTCCCGGGCTGCTTGTCCGGGCCCCAGGACACGACGTGCGGCCGCGGCTCGCCTGCGGCGGGCACCGGCGCTTCGTAGACGTACTCGGAGCCCCAGGGGTCGCGCGGCAGCTCGCGCGAGCTCAGCTCCGTGTGGCCCTCCGCGTCGGGCGTGACGAGCACCGTGAGCGAGTCGGGGTACTGGCCGGCGTGCTTGACCGCGTACTCCGTCAGAGCGTTGGCGAGCGTCGCGATGTCCGCGCGCGCCTTGGCGATCGCCGCTTCGCGCCACTTGCCGAGCACGTTGGGCACGACGATCGTCGCCAGCAGGCCGATGATCACGATCACGACCATCATCTCCGCCAGCGTGAAGCCGCGGCGTGTCGAGCGAGGCAACTGGATGGAGCGCATGGCGCGATCGCGTGCCGACCCGCGGTCAGCGCGCGCCCCCCAGCGGACGGTCGAGCTGCGCGATCCGCTCGCGCACGCGCGCCAGCGCGCCCGCCGAGCCCTCGAAGACGATCGAGTTCGTGCGCGGGTCCGCGACGATCCGCGCCCCGGGGCCGAGCTCGCCCTGCAGGCGCTCGGCCACCTCCACAGCCGACGCGTGCTGCAGCTGGATCGCCTCCATCTCGACCGGCTCCGCAGCCCCGATCGGTCGGTTCGCAGCCTCGGGATCCGTGGCGCCCGGCGCGCTGCACGCGCCGAGCACGATCAAGAGCGGCAGGATCGGCTTCATGCCCGCCCTCGACGTCCCGCTGCGCCGCTTCTTCCGCGCGCGCGGCGCTTCTCGCGTCAGGGGCTGTCGCTGCCCCACTCGGCCGGCGCCTCTTCCCTGCGGTTCAGCATCTGGGAGATGCCCACGACGAAGAAGGCGAGGCCGAACAGGCCGAACAGCGCCCCGATGCCGAAGGACCACTTGGTCGCGTCGACCCCGACCTTCAGGCTGTCCGGGGTCGACGCCTGATCCTCCTCGATCAGTCGGAACGAGTGCGTCATGCCCAGGTAGGTGCCGAGCACGGCCACCAGCCCGCCCGCGACCAGCAGCACGAGGCCGAGCACGATCCACTTCCGGCCGTGTCGAGCCGGCGGCCCTGCCTCGATCGGTTCCGGGATCTCGGTGCTCATCGGGACGCGCGAGCCCGCGCGCGGCCGACTGTAGCGCCGGGGTCCGCGTTCCGTCAGCGGCGCCCGGTCGGGCCGAAGGCGCGCCGAGACCGCGCGGATTTTCTCGCCCCCGATGTCGAGCGCCCGCCCGCGGCTCCGACTGCTGCCTGTCCACCCCCCCAGGCCCACTCCGGCGCCCGGGCCCGACCACGGAGCCAAACCATGAAACTGACCCTCTCCTTCCTCATCCTGTGCGCCTCCGGCCTGTTCCTGGGCGCCCCCACCGACCCCGACCGCGGCGGCGACCCGACCCCCAAGCCCATGCCCACTCAACAGAAGATCGCCACCTTCCTCTGGTTCGACAGCCAGGCCGAGGAGGCCGTGCGCTTCTACGCCTCGATCTTCAAGGACTCGAAGGTCCTCTCCGAGTCGCGCTGGGGCGACGGCGGCCCGCTCCCCAAGGGCACCCTGATGACCTCGACCTTCCGCCTCGCGGGCCAGGAGTTCATGGCGCTCAACGGCGGCCCGATGTTCCGCTTCAGCGAAGCGATCTCGCTCTTCGTGCGCTGCGACACGCAGGCCGAGATCGACGAGCTCTGGAGCAAGCTCGGCGCCGGCGGCCAGGCGCAGCGCTGCGGCTGGCTCAAGGACAAGTACGGCCTCTCGTGGCAGATCGTCCCGACGCAGCTCGCCGAGCTGCTCAACGACCCCGACCCCGCGCGCGCCCGGCGCGTCGGCGCCGCCCTGATGCAGATGGACAAGATCGACGTGCAGCGCCTCAAGGACGCGCACGCCGGCCGCTGACCCCTGACCGAGGATCCACGATCATGAAGTTCATGCTGCTCATGTCCGCCCCCCGGAACGTCAGCGCCGTGCTGGCGACCTGGACCCAGGCCGACTTCAAATCCCACATCCAGTTCATGCTCGGCTTCGCCAAGGAGCTCGAGCGCTCGGGCGAGCTGGTGTTGGCCGAGGGCCTCGACATGCCCGACAAGGCCAAGCTGGTCATCGCCAAGAAGGAGAGCGCACCGACCGTCAGCGACGGCCCCTTCGCCGAGTCCAAGGAGTTCCTGGCCGGCTTCTGGATCGTCGACGTCGAGACGCCCGAGCGCGCGATCGCGATCGCCGCGCGGGCCTCGACCGCGCCGGGCCCGGGCGGCCAGCCGCTGGGCATCCCGATCGAGCTGCGCCAGGTGATGAGCGCGCCGAAGATCGACGGCTGAGCGTGGACGGCCTGCGCCCCGAGGACGAGCGACTGCTGCGCGAGCTGGCGCCGCGCGTGCTCGGGGCGCTGCTGCGCCGCGCGGGCGACTTCGCCAGCGCCGAGGACGCCGTGCAGGAAGCGCTGCTCGCCGCGGTGGCGCAGTGGCCGGCCGAGGGCCGGCCGGGCAACCCGGGCGGCTGGCTGTACCACGTCGCCTGCCGCAGCTTGACCGACCACGAGCGCTCCGAGGCCGCGCGCACCGCGCGCGAGCTGTCGGTCGCGCGCGACACGCCGACCGCGATGGAAGAGCTCCCCGACAGCGCCGACGCCGACCAGGACACGCTGGCCTTGTACTTCGCCTGCTGTCACCCCGAGCTGAGCAGCAGCTCGGCCGTCGCGCTGACGCTGCGCGCCGTCGGCGGCCTGCTGACGGCCGAGATCGCCAGCGCCTACGGCGTTCCCGAGGCGACGATGGCGCAGCGCATCAGCCGCGCCAAGCAGGCGATCCGCCACTCCGCGACGCCGCTGAGCCTGCCCGCACCCGCCGAGCGCACGGCGCGCCTGGCGGTCGTGATGCAGGTGCTCTACCTGATCTTCAACGAGGGCCACACCTCGAGCGCCGGCCCGGGTCTGATGCGCGTCGATCTGGCGACCGAGGCCCTGCGCCTGACGCGCGCGCTGCGGCGCGGCGAGCCGGCGCAACCCGAGGTCGACGGCCTCCTGGCGCTGATGCTCCTGACCGACGCGCGGCGCGCGGCGCGCACGGGGCCGCTGGGCGAGCTGATCCCGCTCGACGAGCAGGACCGCGGGCTCTGGAACCGCGCCGCGATCGCGGAGGGCACGGCGCTGGTCGAGGCCGCCTTGGCGCGCGGCGCCGTCGGCCGCTACCAGCTCCAGGCCGCGATCGCCGCGCTGCACGGCGCCGCGCCGAGCACGGCGGCCACGGACTGGGCGCAGATCCTGGCGCTCTACGGCGTGCTGCGCCGCCTCGAGGACAACCCCTTCGTCGAGCTCAACCACGCCGTCGCGACTGCGATGGTGCACGGGCCGGCGCGCGGGTTGGAGCTGCTCGAGCAGCTGGAGCGCGATGCACGCCTGGCGGGCCACCTGCGCCTGCACGCGGTGCGCGCGCACTTGCTGGAGCGCGCGGGCGATCGGGCCGGCGCGCTGCGTGAGTTCCGTTCCGCCGCGGCGCGCGCTGACAACCTGGCGGAACGCTGCTACTTGCAGCGGAAGATCGAGGGCCTCGCGGCGTCCGGCTAGCCGGGCAGCCCGGCGCTCCCGGCCGCAGCGTCGGCGTGGATACTGGGCCAGCCCTAGGACGAGCATGCCGACACCGACCTCACCTGATCGCCGCTTCCCGAATGGCCTGCCGGGCAGCCCGCCGGGGGGCCTGGCGCGCCGCAAGTTCCTGGGCGCGAGCGCGGCCGTCGCGCTCGGCTCCTTCGGCCCGCGGCTGCCCGCCTGGCCGGTGGCGACCGGGTCGGAAGACGAGCGCCGCTTCGAGCGCTCGGGCATCTTCTGGTTCGGCCCGAGCTTCTTCGACCACTGCACCGGGCCCTGGCAACCGCGCGCGCCCGCGGGCGCCGACGTGGTCGCGACCTGGAAGCGCGCGATCGACTGGTTCGCCGACCACGGGCTGAACCTGATCGTGATCCAGCTCGGCCCGAATTTCGGCACGGACGCGCCCAGCCCGGTGGTCGGCGCCGACTCGATCCGCTTCGGCTGGGGCTACCACTACGTCCTCGACTTCGAGCGCTTCCCCGAGGCGCGCGTGTTCGAGCGCGACGTGATCCGCCGCAACCAGGACGTCGTGCGCGCGATCACCGAGCACGGCCGCGAGCGGGGCGTCGAGGTCTTCACGCACCACTACAACTTCTTCTGCCCGCTGCCCTTCGTGCGTGCGCACCCCGAGCTGGCGCGGCTCGAGATGGGCCAGCGCGGGAAGTTCATCGAGATCAAGCCGCCGGTCTGGGACCTGCGCCGCAACCTGGCGCAGGACGTGTGCTGGAACGTGCCGGTCTACCGCGAGTTCCTGACCGCGTGCCTCAGCGAGTACCTGGCGCTCTTCCCCGCCGCCGCCGGCATCCTGGTGACGCCCGGCGAGCGCGCGCGCTGCCAGTGCGTGCACTGTATCGGCGAGCAGCCCGACGCCGCCCACGCCAAGGCCGCGCGCTTCCAGGATCGGCCCGAGCGGCGCAAGACCTTCGCCAGCTTCGTCGAGACCTTCGACAAGACGGTGCGCGCCGCGGGGCGCAAGCCCTTGGTGCGCGGCTGGATCGCGGGGCTCAACCCCGGCTGGATCGCCGAGCTGCCGAAGAACGTGACGTACGTGACGAAGTACTCGGTCTTCGACCTGACCGACGGCGGGCCCGACGCGGAGATCGAGGCTTGGAAGGCGGCGGGCCACGACACGTGGTTCCTCTTGGAGCACACGGGCAACGAGAACGCCGGCCCGCTGGTGATGACCGTGCCCGAGGCCTGCGACACGGTCGCCGAGCGCAGCCTGGCGGCGGGCGTCACGAACATGATCGGCATGGTCAACTGCGAGCACGGCCTGACCTACGAGCGCTCGCACGTGCAGGACCTCCACACCGTGCTCTTCGCCAACGCCTTCGGGAAGCGCACGGGCACCGGCCGCGCGGCGGCGCTGGCGCACTACCGGGCGCTCTTCGGCGAGCACGCCGCGGCGGCGCTCGACGCCGCGCGCGACCTCAGCGAACCGGCCTGGCAGATCACGCGCGTGATCTTCAACCCGACCGAGGGCTTCACCTGGTACCAGGCGCCGCACCTCGCGGCGATCGGCGGCGTCGAGCCGGGCTTCCCGGGCACGCTGGAGTCGTCGACGCCGCCGGCCTGGGCCGCGCGCGAGATCGTCACGCTGCGCACGTACCTGACGCACCTGAAGACCCACGCCTGGACGCGCACGCTGCGCAAGGAGCTGACGGGCAGCGGGACCGACCCGATCGAGCACCTCGCCGCCGCGACCGAGCGCGCGCGCCGCGGCTCGAAGGCGCTCGACGAGCTGGCCCCGAAGGTCCCCGCGGCCGCGCGGGCCGAGCTCGCGCTCCTGCGCGCCAGCGCGCGCGTCGCGGTCGGCACGGGCGAGCACTACACGCAGCTGATGGAAGCCGCCTTCTGGCGCGCCGCGGCGCTGAGCCCCGCGGCCCTCGCGGAGCGCCAGCACTGCGCGCGCAAGGCGGTCGAGGCCCAGACCGCGGTCGTCGCCGCCGTGCGGCGCGTGATCGAGGCCTGCCGCGAGCTGCCGGGCGAGGTGATCGACGAGGAGCTGCTCTTCAACCGCCTGCTCGGCGCCCCCGACCCCGCGCCGGCGGCCGGCAAGCCCGGCGGCCCGCGCCGCGGCGGACACCTCGCGCTGCGCGAGACGGAGCTGGCGCGCCTGCGCGAGGAACTGCAGCCGCTGCTCGCGAGCTGAATCGCGCCGGAGCTACTGCGGCGGCGCGTCGGAGCTGAACATGTCGTGCTTCTTGAGCCAGCTCCCGTCCGCCTGGCGCCAGCGGATCTCGATGTACTTCCCGCTCTCCTGGACCGTGCCGCCCGCGCCCGGCGGCGCGAAGGACATGCGGTAGTTCCCGCGCACGTAGGCGACGTCGCAGCATCCCTCGACCTCGGCGTCGGTCAGGTCCATCGACACGATCGGCGGGAAGCCCTCGAAGAAGCCGCGGATCGCCGCGCGGCCCGAGACCGCCGGCATGTTGGGCGGCAGCAGCATCGCGTCGTCCACATAGGTCGCCGCGACCGCCGCCCAATCCCTGGCGCGCACGGCGGCGAGCCAGGCCTCGGAGTTCTTCGCGATCCCGGCGCGGTCGGTCTCGGTCAGGCGCGTGGCGCAGGTGTGCGGTTCACAGCAGGCCGTCGACTGGCAGGCGGGCAGCAGTGCGAGGGCGAGCAGGGCCAGGAGCGCGGGCGGGGGCAGGAGCGCGAGCTTCATGTTCGGATCTCTCTGGGGTCGTAGGTCTGGCGCGGCGCGAGCATAGCTCCCGGCGCGCGCGCGATCGACGGCGGCGTGCCGCTGCGGACGCGCCGCGCTACCCTGCCGGCGTGGCGAACCCGCCTGACCGCGCGCACCTCGAAGCCGCCGTGCGCGAGAAGTACCGGCGCCTGGCGCAGAACGAGCCGGGCCTCTTCACCTATCCGACCGGCCGCGCGGGTGCCGAGGCGCTCGGCTACCGCGCCGAGTGGCTCGACCGCGTGCCGCCGGAGCTGCTCGAGCGCTTCGCCGGCGTCGGCTGTCCCTTCGAAGTGCGCGTCCCGCGAGCGGGCGAGTGCGTCCTCGACGTCGGCTGCGGCGCCGGCACCGACGCCTTCGTCGCCGCACAGCTCGTCGGCGCGACGGGCGAGGTCGCCGGCCTCGACCTCTCCCCCGAGCTGCTCGAGCTCGCCCGCAGCGCCGCGCACGCCTCGCGCCGCACCCACCTGCGCTTCCACGCCGGCTCGGCCGAGGCCCTGCCCTTCGCCGACGCGAGCTTCGACCAAGTGCTCTCCAACGGCGCCCTCAACCTGGTCCTCGACAAGCCGCGCGCCCTGCGCGAGCTGGCGCGCGTGCTGCGCCCCGGCGGCACGCTGGCGATCGCCGACCTGCTGGTGATCGAGAGCGTCCCGGCCCACGTGCTCGCCGACCTCGACGCCTGGTCGACCTGAATCTCCGGCGCCCTGCCAGGACGGTCGTACCTGGCGCTGCTGACGGAGGCCGGCTTCCGCGAGGCCGAGATCGTGCGCGCGACGGGCATCGCCACCTCGCGCTTCACGGCCGCGCACCTGATCCGCGCGCGGAGGTGAGGCGCGCCTAGTCTTGTTTCGGCGGCAGCACGCGCACGCTGTCGGGCACGGGCCCCGACACGGTCCACTCGACCACCGGCCAGTCGAGGCGATCGGCTGCTTGCCAGGCATCTCCGCGACCGACGCGGTAGCGCCCGAGCGGCAGACGCAGAGTCAAGGCGCCCTGTGCGTCGGTCTGCAGCTGCCGAGTTCCCCTCAGGGACTCGTCGTCGACGCACAGCTGGACCTGCGTCGCGGCCAGCGCGGCCCCGCTGATCGAGTCGAGGATGCGCAGCGTCCCGCGCGGGATCACGACGTCGATCTCGACGCTCGCGACCGCGCCGGCGGCGATGGTGACACGCTGGCCGGAGTCCGCGGCCAGCACGTCCTCGCGCGAGCGCAGGCCCACCTTGTAGACACCCGGCAACAGCGCTCCGCTGCGCCCGAAGCCATCGGCATCGAGCTCCAGCGCGCTGGCGACGTGAAAGCGCTCCTGCCCCACGCTCGAGATCTCGACCTGGTACGAGCTCGCCGGCGCACCGCCGACGCGCGCGCGCACCTCCAGCGCACCCGGGAAGCCCTCGCGGAGGTCGAACTCCTGCCGCGTATCGGTCTCGGGCGCGAGCGTGGCGCGTCCGAGCAGGAGCTCGGGCCCCGACATGCTCATCGACCCACCATCCCTCTGCGTCTCCACGTCGGGGAGGCGCAGCAGGACTTCGTAGTTGCCGGGCGGGCAAGGACCGACGCGGAAGGAACCGTCCGCGCCCAGCTCGTCGGGCTGCGGCGCGGCGCTGAAGAGGTCGAAGTCGAAGTCGTCCGGCTCCTCACCCTGCGCGACCTCCCGCACGGGTCGCAGATCGACCATCAGGCCTGCGAACGAAGCGCCCGCCGGGCCGAGCACGCGGCCGGCGAGGTGGCAGAAGGCCGGCAGCTGGATCTCCTCGTCGAAGCGCGAGACATCGCCCGCGATCGTCACCTCGTGCGCGACCGAGAGTCGCGGGCCGGCACGGACCTGCAGGATCCACGTGCCATTCGCCACGTTCTCGAATCGGAATCGGCCTTCCCTGTCGCTCGTCACGAGGCGCTCGTGGTCGCCGTCCACCTCGAAAACCCGCGGCTTGTCGGCGGGGCGGCGCGGCTCGAGCTCGATGCGCGCACCGACCACACGCTCCTTCTTCGCGCCCTGGACGACGCGGCCAGCGATGTGCGCACCGCGTGTCAGCTGCGCCATCAGCGCGCGTGTCTCGTTGGCCCGCAGGCCCGGCAAAGGCAACTCCAGTACCGCGTAGCCAGGGCACTCGAAGATCAGCGTCAGGTCGCCGGGCACCAGTCCGGCGAGCCGGCCCGAACTCGGCAGCTCGCGGTTGGGCTCGAGCACGCGGAAGCGGTTGGGATGCCACCTCGAGTTGTCGAAGCGCACGTCGAGCGCGAAGCCCTTCGCGGGCTCGCCCAGCTCGTCGAGCACCTGCAGCACGACCGCGGCGTTGCCCTCGAGCCGCGCACTGACCCGCTGGCCCGGACGGACGTCGGACTGGGACCAGGGATGGAACTTCGGATCGCGCACCTCGACGGTGTAGGTCCCGGGCGGGACGTCGTCGAACGAGAAGCTCTGCGACGAGTTCTTGATCTTCTGGGCCTTGCGCGTCTCGAAGCCGGGCGCGCTGAGCAGGATCTCCTCGGCTTCGTGGCTGAAGATGTAGAAGGGCTGCGTGAAGATCACCACCGTGATGCGCGACTCGATGTCGGGGCCGGTGTAAGGGATCTCGGCCTCGGTGCTCTCGCCCGCGCGGACGTCGACCGTCGGGCCGTCGATCCAGTTGGCGATCGCCGAGTAGGCCTTGAGCTCGACGCGCCCGGGCGGGAGGTTCTCGAGCAGGTACTCGCCGTCCGCATCGCAGATCCCCGAGCGGACCCTCGTACGGTCGCGTCCCTCACCGGAGGCCACGCTGGCCCCGTCGCCGTACACCGTCCAGCCGCTCTTCAACCTGCGCCCAGCGGCGTCGACGATGCGTGCACGCACGGAACCGCCGCGCACGAGCGTGACCGTGCCGACGTCGACGATCTGTCCGTGCTCGATCCCGCTCCAGCGCCAGCTCGGCTCGCAATGCCCCTGCAGCCGGCCCTCGAGCACGAACTGGAAGGCCTGCGGCGGTTCGAAGCGCAGGCTGAAGCTGCCGTCCGCAGCCGTCCAGCCCTCGGGGTTCACCCAGTTCTCCGGCACGCCGTGGCGGCGCACGCGCTCCTCGTTGGCCTGCCAACTGTGGAGGACGAGCTGCACGCCCGCGGCGGGTGCGCCACCGGGCAGCAGGAAGGTGCCGCGGATCTCGCAGTCCTTCGAGCCGGTCGCCGCGGCTTCCACGACCGGCACCGACGGAGGCGCGACCTCGGCCGGAGGTTCCACACGCACCGCTCCCGTCCCTGCGTCAGGTTCGGCGTGCAACGCGGCCGCCGCGACCGGCTCGACCGCCGACTCGGGCGTCGACGCCGGCGCGACCGGCGCAGGCGGCTCCTCGTTCGCGCGCCAGGTCCACCAGACGAGCCCGAGGATCACGAGGATCAGCGCAGCGAGCAGCGAGCGCATGGGAGCGCCTCCGCGGACATCATGCCCCCCGCGGGCCATTTCGGTCCAATCAACTGCGCGCCAGCCGCGCCACGAGCGGACGCGTTTCCTCGGGGCGCAGGTTCGGCAGCGGCACTTCGAGGCGCAGGTAGCCGGGGCATTCGATGATCAGCGTCAGATCGCCGGGCACGAGGCCGTCGAGCAAGCCCGGGGTCGGGAGCTCGCGGCCGGGCTCGAGCACCCAGAAGACGTTCGGCATCGACTGAAGGTTGTCGAAGCGGACACCGAGGGCGTAGCCCTTCAACGCCGCTCCTTTCTCGTCGAGCACCTGCAGGCTGGCCGCTGCGTTGCCCTTGAGCTTCGCGCGGATCCGCTGTGCGGGCCACACCTTGTCCGAGGACCAGGGTTGGAACTTCCGGTCGCGTACCTCGACCGTGTAGCGGCCTGGTGCGACGCCGTCGAAGGTGGCGGACGCGCCTCGGGCGAGGCGGCCTGAGGTGCGCGGCTCGACGCCCGGGGCCCGGAGCAGGACCTCGTCGATCTGGACGCTCAGACCGTGAAAGAGGGGCGTGATGATCTCCACCACGATGCGCGACTTGGTGTCGGGCCCGAGGTAGCGGAGTTCGACCTCGGTCACCTCGCCGGCGCGAACCTCGACGGTCGGGCAGGTGATCGAGTCAGTCAGCGCAGTCTCTGCACTGACGGCGACTGGACCTGGCGGCAAGTTTTCGAGCAAGTACTCGCCATTCGAATCGCACCGACCGTCGATGACGCGCGTCAGGTCGCGACCATCGAATTCGGGCTCGCGCGCCTCCTTCGCGTAGACGATCCAGCCCTTCAACCTGCGGCCCTCGGCGTTCACGACGCGGGCGCGCACGCTTCCGCCGCGGACGAGCGCGATCGTGCCCACGTCGACGACCTGGTTGTACTCGATCCGACTCCAACGCCAGCGCGGCGAGCAGTACCCGGCGAGATGGCCCTCGAGGAAGAACTGGAAGGCTCGCGGAGGCACGAAGCGCAACCTGAAGGACCCGTCCTCGGCCGTGGCGCCCTCGACATGCTCCCAGTCCTTCGGGAGCCCGTACTGCCTCACGAGCTCAGGGTTTCCCTCCGCTCCGAGCAGCCAGAGCTGAACGCCGCTAGCAGGCGCGCCACCGGGCAGCACGAAGGTGCCGCGGATTTCGCACGACCTCGGGTCGGCCAGCGAGACGCGCGCGACTGGCGCGGGCTGGGCCGCGACCTGTTCGATCGTCGGCTCGACCGTGGCCACTGCGGGCGGGAGCTCGGCCGCGCGCCACACCCAACAGGTGAAGCCCACGATCACGAGGACCAACACGACGAGCCACGAGCGGATGGGAGCACCTCCGCGGACATCATGACCGCGCCGGGCCGTTCAGGTCCACTCGCTCGCGCCTACGGCCGCACCAGCGCGTCGAGGGTCTGGGCGCGGGCGCGCTCGACGTGTGCGGGGGCGTCGCGGCGGGCGGCGAGGAGCAGGTGCACGGCGCGCAGGGTGTGGAGGATGTTCTGCTGGATGGCGAAGTTCTCGGGCGCGAAGGGTTGGGCTTCGGCGGTGCGCTGGTGGAGCTCGCGCTGCGCTTCGAGGAACGCGTCGTAGCCGGCCGGGTCGTGGTCGTCGCGCAGCAGCACGGCGACGATGGCGCGCGCGATGCGCTCGTCCTCGCCCATCGAGAAGGCGCGCGGCATCGGCGTCGCGAGCTTGCGACCGAGGGCGTCGAGCAGGCGTTGCAGGTCGGGCGGGGCGAGTTTGGGGTTGCGCGCCAGGAACTTGAACAGGTCGGCGGTGTGGGCGGTGGCGTGGATCCAGCCGAGCGCGGGGTCGTGGTCGCGCAGATCGCGCTCGGCGTCGCTGTAGGCGATCGCGCGCTCGAGCAGGCGCTGCAGTTCGGCCTCGTCGAGGAAGGGCGTGGCCACGTCGCGCGCGGCGATCAGCGAGAGGCACAGGGCGGAGAAGGAGCGGCGCAGCACGCGCTCGTCGCCGCGCTCGCCGCTGTGCTCGCCGGGGCCGATCGAGAGGTTGGCGCTCCAGCGGCCCGCGAGCTCGCGCAGTTCGTCGGGGGTCAGCAGCTTCTGGCGCACGATCCAGGCCGCTGCGAGGCCGTAGGCGCAGTCGTCGCGCAGGTGCGCGTCGGGCGAACCCAGCGCGGGTTCGAGCTCGAGCAGGAGCTCGAAGGCCGAGCTGCCCGCCGGCACGGCTGCATCGGCGGCGAGGATCGCGTCCCAGCGAGCGCTGTCCGCGCGTGCGGGCGCGGATGCGAGCCCGGGCTCGGACGGCGTCGAGGCGCAAGCGGCGAGGAGCGCGGTCAGCGCGAGCGAAGGAAACACGGTGCGCAGCGAGCGGGTCATGGGGCGGCATGGTGGCGGATGCGGGCGGCCGTGCCAACCGCGTTCGCGCACGTGCTGGAGGTCTCCGGTCACACAAGGCACACAGTCCGTGCACTTCGCGGTGCGCTCAGCGCCGGCCCCTTGCCGTAGCATCCGCGGCCGTGCCGCTCGTCGCGCTCGCCTTCGTCTTCGCCGCCGCGCTGGTCCACACCGCTTGGAACCTCGCGCTGCGCAACGCGGCCGACCGCATGCTCTTCGCCGCGCTGGCGCTCTCGAGCGGCGCGCTGCTCGGCCTGCCCGTGCTCTGGCTGCGCCCGGCGCTCGACGCACCCGCCTGGGGCCTCGCCGTGCTCAGCGCGGCGCTCGAGGTCGCCTACTTCGCGGCGTTGGCGCGCTCGTACCGTCTGGCGGACTTCTCGCTCGCCTACCCCGTCGCGCGCGGGGCCGCACCGCCGCTGCTCGCGCTGTGGGCCTGGATCGCGCTCGGCGAGCGGCCGAGCGCGCTGGGCGCCCTCGGCCTGGGCGTGATCGTCGCCGGCCTCGTGCTGCTCGGCCTGACGTCGCGCGGCGCGGGGCGCGCCGGGTTCGCAGCTCTCGGCGCGGCACTGCTCGTCGCGCTCTTGATCTCCGCCTACTCGCTGGTCGACGGCGTCGCCGCGCGCCGCGCCGACCCCTGGGCCTACACGGTCGCGGTGCTGGCGCTGACCTCGCTCGGGCTGCTGCTCGTGGTCTTGCCTTCGCGCGCGCGCGGTGCCGCCACGCAGCTGCTGCGCGTCCAAGGTCTGCGCCTGGTGCTCACGGGCGTCGGCATGGTCGGCGCCTACGCCCTGGTCGTCGCCGCCTTCGCGCTCGCGCCGCTGGCCTACATCGGCGCCGCGCGCGAGTGCAGCGTCGTGCTGGCGGCGCTCGCGGGTTGGCTGTGGCTCGGCGAGGGCTTCGGCGTGCGGCGCGTCGTCGCGGCGCTGCTGGTCGCGGCCGGCATCGTGCTGCTCGCCGCGGGCTGCCGCACGCCCCCCGCGCTGCGGGCCGAGGAGCTCGCGCTGCTGACGGAGGGACGGCGCTGGAGCGAGGCGGTGGAGCGCGGCGGCGCGACGGTCGAGATCGACTGCGTGCGCAGCGGCGGCGACCGGCGCACGCTCGACGGCGTCGAGGGCGTCGAGTTCGCCTTCGTCTACGGCACCCCGGCGGGCTTCGAGCATCCGACCTGCAAGTCGATCTGGGCGCGCGCTCCGGACGGGCCGCGCCTGGCCTTCCTCGACGCCTGGTTGTGGAAGCTGGCCTTCGACCCGCCGCTCGCGCTCGTGCCGCGCGAACTGGCGGTCGGCGCGCGCTGGAGCTGGACGGGGCGCGCGGAGCTCGACGGGCGCACGCTCGGGTCCGCGCAGCTGACCGTCGCTGCCGAGGAGGAGCTCCCGGCGCGCGTCGGGACCCGGCGCGCGGTGCGCACCGTGCGAATCGACGCGCAGCACACCGATGGAACGCGCATCAGCTGGTGGTTCGCCGCGGGTGCCGGGCTCGTGCGCGTCGAGGTGCTCGAGCCCGGCGGCGCGCGTGCCTCGCTGGTGACGGACGCCCTGCGACCCTGAGGCTCACCAGCGCACGCGCTGCACTGCGCCCGGCGCGAGCCGCACCGGGACGCGGCCGACCTCGCGGCCGTCGCGCAAGAGCAGCACCTCGCGCGCCGACTCGCCCAGCGACAGGATCTGCGTCCGGCCCTGCTCGAGGCGCGCGTTGCGGCTGGTGTACGACGACTCGCCGCGCATCACGCGCAGGATCAGCGGCTTCCCGGCCTCGTCGAGCACGCGCACGTCGTCGGCGCGGTCGTAGGGCGGGTCGAGCTCGACCTGCAGGTGCAAGCGCCGCTCGGCCGTGACGTCGAAGCGCTCGACGTCGGCCTCGGCCGTCAGCCAGCGGCCGGCGAACAGGATCGCGTCGCCCCAGGTGAAGATCTCGACCCCCGTGCGCGGCACGTCGCGCAGCTCGTAGCGGCCCTCGGCGTCGGTCTGCACCGTCTCGCTGTCGTGCCACTCGTCGCGCGTGCCGCCGGGCACGGCGACCTCCAGAACCGGCCGCTGGAACTTGACCGACACGCCCGCCAGGCCCGCGCCGTCGCGCGCGACGATCCGGCCGCGCACGCGCTCGTGCACGAGGTCGTCGAGCACCAGCTCGAGGTCGCGCGTCCCGGCCGCCACCTCGGTGGCGTCGGCGCGCACCAGCGTGCGCGCGTCGAGCGCCGCCACCGCGTAGGCCCGCGCGCTCAACCCGCCGAGCTCGAAGCGTCCGTCGGCGTCGCTGCTGACGTAGGCCCAGAACACGCCGCTCCGCCCGGACAGGAAACTCTCCGCCAGAACGACGTCGTTGTCCTCGTGGCCCAGGCACGCGGGATCGACCAGCCACACCCGCACGCCGGCGCGGGGCGCGCGGTCGGGACCCAGGACGCGCCCTGCGATCGCCAGCGGCGGCGGGCCGAGCTCGAGCACGACGCGCGCCGGCCACAGCGGGCCGTCCGGACCGCGCTCGGGCTCGAAGCGCGCCGCCTGGTAGCCCGCCGCGACCGCCATCAGGCGCGGCAGCAGTTCGGGCTCCCCGATAGGGAGCGCGAACTCGCCGCGCGCGTCGCTGAGCGCCACGCCGGCCCCGGCGCTGACGCGCGCGCCCGCGACCACGCCGCCGGCGGGATCGAGGACCACGCCGCGCACGAAGCCCTCGGCCGCGCGCTGGCGCGCGAGCGTCAGGCGCAGGGCACCCAGCGGCGTGCTCGGCAGCGGCTCGACGTGCGTCGTGTAGCCCGCCAGCGACGCGTGGAGCGTGCCGCGCTCGACGAAGGGCACGTCGGACAGCGCGAAGAGCCCCTGCTCGTCGCTGCGCGCATGCCACACGCGCGCCAGCGAGTAGTCGAGCAGCACGCCGAGGTCGGCACCCAGGCCGCGCGGCAGGTGCACGCCGAGCTCGACGCCGGCCAGCGCCGCGCCGTCCTCGTCGACCACGCGCCCGCCGAGCTCGAGCCGCGGCGCGACCAGCACCTGCGTCTCGTTGTCGGCGTGCGTGCGCGCCGAGCCGGCGAGGACCGTCGACCAGCGCGGGTCGTCGCTGCAGACGCCGACCACTTGCTGCGGCAGCACGAACTCGAAGGCGCCGCCGACGCCGCTGACACCGAGCGCGGTGCGCGTCTCGGGCGCGCCTCCCGCGCATCCAGCGAGCTGCACACCGGCGACACCGCGGCCCGAGAGCTCGAGCACGCGGCCGCGCAGGGCGCGCGGCGAGGGCTCGCCGACCGGCTGCTCGGACGGCGCGGCCATGCCCGCACCGCCGGGCTGCGCGACGCGCGCGGCACTCGACTCGCTGGCCAGCTTCGGTCGGATCGGAACCTCGCTCGGCTCGGCCGCGTTCGCGTTGGCCGCGGCCGTGACGAGCTCGGGTTGCGGCACGCGCTCGGCGCCGGGCTGGGTCCACCACAGGTACACGCCGGCGGCGACCACGACCGCCGCAGCGACTTTCAAGGCTCCGTGCATGAGCGAGACTCCGATCGTCCAGGGTGCGGTCCACGGCGAGCTGCCGGTCAGCGGCACGAGCGCGCTCAACCAGCGCTGGCGGCCCTGACCGCGGTCGAGCGTCGCGCGCAGCTCGGCCAGCGCGCGCTGCAGCCGGCTGTGGACCGTGCCGACGGGCACGCGCAGGCGCGCGGCGATCGCGCGCGGCGGCAGGTCCTCGAAGAAGCGCAGCAGCACGGTCGTGCGGTAGGGCTCGTCGAGGCGCAGCAGCGTCTCGACCAGCAGGCGCTGTTGCTCGGCCTTGGCGACGACGTCGAGCGTCGAGGGCTGGGCCTCCTCGCGCGCCGCGAGCTGCTCGCGCACCGCGCGCGCCCGGGCGCGCCGCCGGCGGTCGCCCAGACGCCGCCGCAGCACCGTCGCCAGCCAGCCGCGCAGCGGCAGGGAGCTGTCCGGCCGGTGCTCGAGGGAGTGCGCCAGCGTGTCCTGCGCCAGCTCCTCGGCCTCGATGCCGTCGCGGACCAGCCGCCGCGCCAGGGCGCTGAGCCAGCGGCCCTCGGCCAGGAGCAGCGCGCTGTCCGGTCGCTCGTTCATCACTTCCAGGACACGCCGTGCGCTCCGGATCCTGACCAGGAATCGCGAGAATCCCGGTGCGCGCCGCTCAGCGCGCGTCGCCCGACAGGACCCAGGCGGCCCAGTCGCGCGTGGCGTACAGCGGCCGGCCCGCGGCGTCGCGCCGCTCGCGCAGCGTCTGCTTGGCCTCCCACAGCGCGGTGGCCTTGCTCTTCCCGTCGCTCCACAGGCGCTGGTAGTAGGCGACCATCAGTTCCTGCGTCGCCTGGTCGGGCACGTTCCACAGCGAGCTGACGACGCTGCGCGCGCCCGCCATCTCGAGCGCCTTGCGCAGCGAGGCGACGACCAGGCCCGGGCGCAGCGTGCCGGCGGTGGTCTGACAGGCGGACAGCACGGCCAGCTCGCAGCCGGAGAGGTCGAGTGTCGCCAGTTCCTCGGCGGTCAAGACGCCGCGCTCGCCGCCGGAACCGTTCGCGGGAGCCACGTTCGCGCCGGCCAGCGCCAGGCCGCAGCCCGCCAGCGGCGTCAGGCGCCGCGAGGCGTCGGCGTTCGCGGGCGCTTCGGCAAAGCCGTGGGTCGCGATGTGGAGCACACGCGCGCGCGGCGCGAGGCGCACGAGCTCGCTGGCGCAGGCGGCCCGGTCGGCGCGCAGGTCGAAGGGACCGCGGCGCTCGCTGCGCCACAGGTCCGCGACCGCTTCGAGCTCCGCGCGCGTGCCGGGCAGGGCGGGGAAGACGCCGGGCTGCGCGGGCGCGCGCGAGGCCTGGGCCAGGACCGGAGCGGGCGGGGCGCCGGGTGCAGCTGCGGGTGCGGCCGCGGGCGTGGCTCCGGGTGTCGCGACGCTCGCCGCGCCAGGGGCCTCACCCGGCGCGTCGAAGTCGATCCCGCCGAAGCCGACGAAGCTCGACAGCTGCGTGCGCGAGGGCGCGTGGCCGGCGAGCTCCCACAAGCTGGTCCGCACGCGCACCGAGCAGCGCTCGCCGAGCAGCGTGGGCGGCGCCTCGGCCGGTCCCGCCAGCGGCAGGGCGTCGAAGGCGACCTGGTGCAGCACGTCGTCCGGCACGAGCGTCAGCGCGCGCGCGCCTTCGAGGTGCGGCTGCAGCGGGTCGAAGACCAGCGCGCGCAGCCGCTCGCCCGCCGCGCGCTCGCGCGTTGCGGCTTCGGCGGCGGACAGCGTCGGGGCCGGCGCCACCGGCGCGCCGCGCACCGGTCCGCGGCCGGCGCCATGCACGGCGGCCAGCCAGTCGTCGACCGCGCTCTCGATCGCCGCGGCGCTCCCGAGCTCGACGCGCGTGCAGCTGCCCTTCGAGCGCACGACGAAGGCCAGGAAGCGTTCCTCTCTCGTCACCAGGAACGGCGTGGCCTCGCTGCGCAGGTTGCGCGCGAAGCGCCAGAAGCTGATCGCCGCCTCGTCCCCCGCCAACCCGGCCGCGACCGTCGGCGCGCGCACGGCAGCCTTGAGGCTGCCGCCCGCGCGACCCTGCTCCAGCCGCTCCAACAGCTCGCGCTCGGCCGCCTCCTTGGCCTGCACCGCCGCCACGACCTGCGCCGCGGGCGCGCCGCGCTGGTCGAGCCGCGCGACGTCGCGCGCCAGCGCGCGCACGCGCTCCGCCAGCTCGCGCGCGGCCGGGTCCGCGGCCGAGATGCGCAGCAGCCGCGCGCTGAGCATGCCCGCGCCGCGCAGCGTCTCGACCAGCTCGAAATCGCGCCCCTGGAACTCGGCGAAGGGCGGGAACAGGCCCTCGCCGCCGGCCATCGAGAGCCACTGCTCGACGATCTCGACGCGCTGGGCCGCGTACTCGTCGATCGCGCGCGGCGCGAGCACGCGCGCCTGGGCGAGCAGGCCCTCGACCAGGCTGCCCTGCAGCGCGCGCAGCTCGGACACCAGCTCGTTGCGCGCCCGCAACCCGATCAGGATCGTGCACAGGTTGAGGCGCGCCGAGAGCAGGTCGCGCTGGTCGGGCTCCGAGCGGCCGGCGAAACCGGCCAGCACCTCGCGGTACTGCGCCGCCGCGAGCTCGTTCTGATCGGTCCTGGCCAGCACGGCCGCCAGGTTGCCGCGCGCCTGGAGCAGCGTGACGTGGTCGGGCGGCAGCGTCTTCTGGCCGGCTTCGATCGCGGCCTCGAGCAGCTCGCGCGCCGGTCCGAGCTCGTCCTGCGCGATCAGCAGGCCGGCGAGGCTCAGGCGCGAGATCAGCACGTCGTTGGAATCGGGTCCCTTGGTGCGCAAGACCTCCTCGAGCCCGGCCTCCATCATCTCACGCGCGCGGGGCAGGTCGCCCTGCAGCCAGATCGTCTTGGCGAGGTTGTAGCGCGCCGTCACCAGCTGCTCGTCCTCGGGCGGCAGGCTGTTCTCGAGCGCTTCGACGACCTGCTGCTCCAGCGCCGCCGCCGCCGACACGTCGCCCAGCTCCTTGAGCGTGATCGCCAGGCCCGAGCGCGCCAGCTGCAGCTCCGGATCGTCGGGGGCGAGCTGTTTCTCGCGCACCGCCAGCGCCGCCTCCTGCAGCGCGCGCGCCTCGTCGAAGGCGCCGCGCTCGGCCAGCGTGCCCGCCAGGTTGAGACGCGCGGTCTGCAGGTCGGGGTGGTCGGGATCCACCTGGCTCAGGTAGCCCTCGACCGCCTGGCGCTGCAGCACCTCGGCGCGGTCGGACTGACCGAGCTCCCTGTACGTGGAAGCCAGGTTCAGGCGCGAGGCCTGCACCTCGGGGTGCTCGGCGGGATAGCGCTGCAGGTCCTGCTCGAGGATCCTCTCCTGCATCTCGAGCGCGCGCTGCAACTCCCCGTCGCGGCGCAGGTGGTTGGCGAGGTTGAAGCGCGCCGTGCGCAGGTCGTCGTCCTTCGCCCCGGCGGCTTCCAGGGCCGCGCACACGCGCTCCAGCAGCGCGCGGGCCTCGGCGCGCTGGCCGAGCGCGTCGAGACAGGTCGCGAGGCCGGTGCGCTCGTGCGCGAGGGACGGATCGCCGTCGGCCAGCCGGCCTTCGAGCGCGGTGACGTTGGCCTGGAAGAGGTCGCGCGCGCGACGCGGGTCGCCGAGCTTGGACAGGAGCCCCGCGAGATTGCCGCGCATGCTGACCGTGTTCTGGTGGGCCGGGCCGAACCGCTTGACGTAGGCGGCGACCACCGGCTCGTAGAGGTCGCGCGCGCGCGCCAGCTGGCCGGCGGCCATGGCCACGAAGCCCAGGTTCGAGCGCGTCATCAGCAGCCAGGAGTGCTCCTCCGTCAGCAAGGCGCTCCAGTGCCTGTCGACCGACTCGGCGCTGCGCAGCGCGACCGCCAGGGCGCCGCTCTCCGCCGCCAGGCGCGTGAAGCGGATCTGCGACTTGACCACGTCGGTGCTCTGGTCCCAGCCGGTCGTCGCCTCGATCGCCGCTTGCGTGCGGGCCAGGAGTTCGCGCGCCGCCGCTGCCTCGCCGCGCGCGAGCTGCTCGCCCGCCGTCGCGGCGGCCGCGAGCACCTGGCGCGCCATGGCGCGCGTCGCTTCGGTCTCGGGCGCGCGTCCGATGAACAGGCGCAGCTTCAGCTCGTCCGGCGGCGCGGCGGGCGCCGTCTCGTACGCGACGTGCACGCGCAGCCGGTCGCCGGGGTGGACCGCGAGCTCGATCCACGGCACGCCGTCGCCGCCGTGGTTGCTGTCGGCGAGCAGCAGCTTGCCGGTCGAGTCCTCCGCGCGCAGGCACAGGTCGTGGCCGGGCGACTCGGTCCAGAGGTAGAGCCAGCCTTCGACGTCGCTGACCCAGTCGGTGTGCATCGCCGGGCCGTGGCCCGCGAGCGGCGCGTCGCCGCCGCGCAACGTCAGCTCGACGCTCGTCACCCGCCGCTGTGCGAGCGGCGACGCGGACGCGAGCGCGGGCTCGGGCGCGGGACTCGGGGTCGTGGCCTGGAGACAGAACAGGAGGGCGAGGACGTGCATGGAGCGACACCTCCGACCGAGTTGTGAGCGCGCCGCGGGGCGGGAAGTGCACGCGGCGCGTGCATCAGCCTGGGGCCGCGCCCCGAATCGGTCAAGCCGACCGGTACGGTGCCAGGCACTTCTTCACCCTATGAACGCCGCGGAGCGCGCAACGCGCCCCGCGGCGTTCATAGGGTGAAGAAGTGCCTGGCACCGTACCGGTCGCTGACCGCTCAGCGCTTCGGGCGTCGCGCTTCGGACAGGGCCTGCAGCACCTGCGGCTCGAGGAACTCCCACAGCCGGCGGTGGCCCGCCTCGACGAAGTGGCAGTAGTCGAAGTACAGCTCCTCCTCGACCGCGGCGAACACGCGCGAGGCGTCGACGAAGCGCACGCCGCGTCGCGCGAGGCCGGCGCCGCGTTCGCGCAGGCGCGGGTAGTTGACGATCGTCTGGGGCGCGAAGCCCGACACGGCGTGGTCGGTGACGTTCGCCAGCGCCTCCTCGCGCGGCGTGCGCGGCTTCGAGCCCGGGTCCCACAGCGTCGGTTGCAGGACGTGCAGATAGGGGATGTCGCGCGCCGCGCACAGCGCCGCCATCGAGACCGAGCACTCCTCCCACGCGCCCAGGCACAGCTCGACCACCGCCGGGCGCGCGGCGGGCACGTCGGGCCCGTGCAGCTGGCGCCAGAGCTCCGAGCCGCGCTCGACTTCGGGGCTGTGCGTCAGCGCGAGTTCGAGCTCGCGGATCGCGGCCTCGCGCTGCGCCAGGCCGCGCAGCACGAAGGTGCTCGCCAGGCTCGAATGCTGCGCGCCCCAGCGGCGCGCGCAGGCCGCCAGCTCGCGCGTCTCCTCGCGCAGCGCCCAGGCCCGGCCGATGCGCTCGACGTCCGCGCTGGTCAGCGCCGCGGCGCGCGCGGGCAGCGTCCACAGGCCGGGCGTCGGGTAGAGCGGGTCCGTGCCCTGGTCGGCGTTCGAGCGCGCCAGCGCGATCTCGTTGAAGCCGTCGAGCTCGAGCACCAGATCGGGGCGCGCGCCGCGCGCCAGCAGGTAGCCGAGCTTGTTGAGCTGCTGCGGCTGCTTGTAGCCGTGGTGCGCGAAGTTCAAGAGCTCGACCGCACGCCCGCCGAGCTCCGCGCGCCCGGAGAGGCGCTCGCGCGCCAGCGTCTCGACCGCGACGCCGAAGTCGAAGGCCACCGAGCCGCCGAGCACGACGATGCGCAGGCGCTCGGAGCGCGGCTCGTCGGCGAAGGCGCGCAGCACGCCGCCGGTGTCGTGCAGGGTCTCGGCGCCGAAGTAAGGGTGGAGGATCTCGACCAGGTCGCCCTCGGCGGCGCCGGGGCCGGCGACCGCGGCCGCGCTGGCGGACGCGAAGGAGGCCAGGGCCTGCTGCGAGTCGAAACCGACGCCGCGCAGCGCCAACCAGGCGCGGTGTGCACCCTCGGCGAGCAGCAGGCCGACGAGCAGCGCGCCGAGCACCAGCAGCAGGCGTCGCACGCGACCCGCCGGACCGGGGTGCGCGGCGGCGGGAGCGTTCGACGGCGGCATCGCGGGCGAGGATAGCGCAGCTCGGGATGGGTTACCTCGCCGCGCTCGCGCCGTAGGGACACGCAGGAACCGACCAGCCACGATGCTCCCCCGCTTGCTCCGCGCCCCCCTGCTCCTCGGCGTCGCCGTGCTCGTGCCGCAGAAGCCCGACACCCAGCCCGCGGCCGCGCCGCGCTTCGAGTTCCCTTGCAGCGAGTACACCAAGGGTTTGCGCGGCTCTGGCAACTTCGGGATGCACGTCGACGCCAAGGGCTCGCCCTTCCACGGCTCGTACCACCTCGCCGAGGACGTCTGGCTGCCGGCCGGCACCGAGGTGCGCGCGATCGCGGACGGCGTGGTGCGCTACTCGGCCTTCTCGCCGACCTGGACCGACGACAAGGGCTCCGTGCACTGGAACCTGGGCAACGTGATCGTGATCGAGCACGCGCTCGTGCCGCCGATCGAGGACACGCCGCCGCCCGAGGCCGCTGCGCTCCACGCCGTGTGCAGTTTCTACGTGCACCTGGCGGCCGACCGGCGCGTCCAGACCGGCGAGCGCGTGACGCGCGGCCAGCCGATCGGCCGCATCGGCGCCGACAAGAGCGAGGAGAACGGCCGCTACCCGGCGCACCTGCACTTCGGGATCCACAAGGGGCCCTACGTGCAGGTCCCGCCGGCGCTGGAGCGCGAGCTGCGCCAGGCGGCGGCTTCGAAGACCGGCCTCGTGCTCGGCCCGTTCACGCTGCGCGGCGAGCTGGTGCTCGAGCGCCAGGGCGAGAGCGACCTCCTGATCCGCGCCGCGGAGGGCGGGCCGACGGCGGTGCTCTCGCTGCTGGTCGGCAGCACGGCCCCCAAGGACCCGCCGCCCGACATCATGGGTTGGTGCGAAGGCTACGGCCCGCGCGCGACCCTGTCGGAATGGCTCGCGCCCGCCAAGTTCCTGCGCCGCCAGGGCGCGCGCTAGAATCCGCGCGTCGCGGCGCGGGGAGCAGGTCCCGCGCGGCGCGCTCCGAGACATCGACATGCGCACACGCTCCGGCCGCGGCTTCGGACTGCTCGCCCTGCTCGTCACGACCCTTCCGGCCGGCGCCGACACGCTGGTGACCAAGGACGGCCGCGTGATCGAGGTGCAGAAGGCGCGCGAGGACGGCGACAAGTACCGCCTGACCTTCGCCGTCGGCGAGATCGTCGTGCCCAAGACCCAGGTCGCCTCGGTCGAGATCGAGGGCGACATGTCGGAATACGTGCCCAAGGACGACAAGGAACGCGAGTTCCTGACCAAGGGCTACGTGCGCCACCGCGGCAAGTGGCTCAGCAAGGCCAGCTACGAGGTCGAGCTGGCCAAGGCGGCCGAGCTGCGCCGCAAGCGCACGGAGGAGCTCGCGCGCCGCAGCCACTTCGGCACGGGCTGGGAGGTCGAGAGCAAGCACTTCCACTTCAAGTCCAACACCTCGCCCGAGATCCTCCAGCACTACGTCGACCTGATCGAGGCCTACTACGACCTGATGGACTCGCGCATCGGGATCAAGCCCTCCCCCACGCTGGCGCGCACGAAGATGCAGATCAACGTGTTCCGCAAGCAGAAGGAGCTGATCGAGCACGCCGCGGACGAGGAGATCGACGAGAGCACGCTGGGCTACTTCAGCCCGTCCGACCAGACGCTGAACTTCTTCCACGACTACAAGGACCCCGCGCGCAGCGAGCTGACGGCGCTGCACGAGTGCACGCACCTGTTGACGTACCTGATCGACCCCGACTACCTGCCGCAGATCTGGATCAACGAGGCCGTGGCGGACTACTTCGGCTCGTGCGCGATCGCGAAGGCCAAGGGCAAGCTGGTGCTGACGCCCGGCCGGCTGGAGGAGGACTCGATCCTGACCGTGCAGCAGGCGCTGATCGAGCACAAGCATGTCCCGTTGGCGACGCTGTTCACGCTCGACGACGAGGCCTACGACGGCTTCCACTACGCGCACGGCTGGTCGTTCGTGTACTTCATCCAGAACTCGCCCAAGTACGCGCGCGACTTCAACCGCTTCTTCAAGGACCTGTACGGCCTCGACCTCAAGGACGCCAAGGCCGAGGTGCTCGACACGGGCTCGAGCGACAAGTCCGGGCTGCGCAAGCGCTACACGCCCGGCGACATCCGCGACAGCATGTTGAAGCGCCTGGGCGTGCGCGACCTCGCGACGCTCGAGGTGGAGTGGCTGGACTACATCAAGGCCGTGCCGATCGCAGGCCCGCGCGCACGCTTCCTGCGCGGCTACGCGAGCGCGCTCGGCGACGGCGATCCCGCGACGGCGCGCGCCGACCTCGACGCCGCGCTCGCGGGCGGCTACACGGGGCCCGAGGTGTACTGGGCGCGCGCCTACGCGCGCCTGACGACCGAGGATCCCGAAGGCGCGATCGAGGACTTCCGCAAGGCGGTCGAGCTGGCGCCGCTCGACGCGCGCTACCGCGCCGACCTGGCCTTCGGCCTGACCCGCTGGTGGGGCGAGGAGTCGCCCGAGTTGCACGGCGAGGAGGCGGCGCAGGCCGAGGCCCAGGTGCTGTTCGGCCTGGCGGCGGCGCTCGAGCCGGAGGTCGACGAGTACGGCCAGCTGTACGCGCAGTTCGTGGCGAAGCGCGGCGCGAAGTAGCGCGTCAACCGCCGCCGCGCAGGAGCTGCGTGGGATCCTTGCGCAACACCTGCCGCACGACCTGACGCGCGAACTCGTCGTCGGGCACGCGGCGCAGCTGGCGCAGGCACTCCTGCTCGAGGCGCGCGCGGTCCTCGCGCGCACCGCGCTGGACGCGGTCGGGCCGGAAGGGGTCGAGGTAGCGGAACTCGTGCTCGGCGAGCAGCGCCTCGTTGCCCGGCCGGTCCTGCAGGAAGACCATCGAGCGCTCGTCGAGCCACACCAGGCGCCAGTCGGGCTTGGTCAGCAGCAGCCGGTGGACCAAGGCACCCTGCGTCGGGCTGGCCTGGGCCCGGATCAGGAAGAACACGCCGAGGTCGTGCTCGCGCACGATGCGCTCGAACTCGGCCGGCGACTGGCTGACCGCCAGGTACTCGCGCTCGTAGAAGCGCTCGTCGAGCACGTAGCCGTGGAAGTAGATGCGCGGATCGCCGTCCCAGAGCCACGCCAGGTACGCGCCGTAGGAGTGCTCGTTGAAGATCTGGCCGCGGTACGGGATCGACTTCAGGAAGGCCGCCGGCGCGCTCGGGTGCACGCGCTGGTCGAGACCGAAGCCCGGGTCGCGGTGGCCCGAGGCCGAGGTGTAGCCGCCCTTCGCGATCGCGATGCACAGCCCGACGGCGACCAGCGCGGTCGCGGCGCAGGTCGCGCTCGCCAGCTTCGTCGGCCGCGTGGGGCTCGTCGCCACGAGGCCGACGAAGACCACCGGCAGGGCCAGCGCCGCTGTCGACACGTAGCGCACCGTCGAGCAGCCGATGTACACGAGCACGGCGCCCGCCAGGAGCGCGAACCACGGCCGCCCGCCGCGCAGCAGGCTCCACACGCCCGCGAGGCCCGCGAGGCTGGCGAGCGCCACGAACAGGCGCACCTCGCGCGTGTCGCCGTGCGCGGCGGAGAAGGTCGGCATCATCTCGAAGTTGTGGCGCCGGAAGGCCTCGCCCGCGCCGCCGGCGGCTGTCTCGAGCGCCCACACGAGGTGGCGCACGCCGTCGGGGTGCGCCAGCGCGGCCAGCACGCAGGCGCCGACCAGCGGGCCCCAGCGTCGCCACTCGCGCGCGCGCAGCAACCCGGCGAGCCCGACGAAGCCGAGGCCGAGCAGCACGCCGGGGTGCAGGTTGGTCCAGACCAGGATCAACACCGGCAGGAGCCAGCGCAGCCGGCTCGGCTTCGCGAGCTCGGCGATCGTCAGCGCCAGGACCCAGGGCCCGATGCAGTCGGAGAGCAGCGAGCCGCGCTCGATGAAGCGGTTGCAGGCCGCCCACAGGCCCGCGAGCACGACGGCCGGGACCAGCGCGCCGCGCGCATCGAGTCGCACCGCGAGCCACAGCGGTGCCGCAGCCCCGGCGACGACGAGCAGCGTCTTGAGCACCGAGAGCAACTCGAACCCGCCCAGCGAGTGCAACCACGCCGCACCGAGGTGCGTGCCCCAGTACGCGCGGTCGATCCAGCCGCGGTCGTAGTCCGGCAGCGCGAAGAGCCACGGATCGGGGTTGGGGAAGGAGCCGGTCTCGAACCAGTGCCGCCCGACCGCGAGGTGCATGAAGATGTCGTCGCTGACCGTCGGGAAGGCCGCCAACCACCCCGCGCAGGCGAGCACGGCGAGCGCCGCAGCCAGCCACGCCGCGCGCGCGAGCCGCGTCGGCGGCGCGACCTCGGCCTGGGGCACGGGCGCAGCGGCCGCCTCGTTCGCGCGTCGGGACTTCTTCGCCATGCAGTTCCGGCGGCGCCGGCGGGCGCAGGGGATACCACATCCGCCGCGCGCGATCGACGCGCTCGGCTCACCAACCGAGGTGGCGCGCGAGCCACTGGCGCGGCCGGGCGGGCGCTTCGGCGATCCGGCGCGCGAGCTCGGCGGGGTCGCTCTGCGCGGCCGCCAGGTCGGTGGCGAGCTCGGCGACAAAGGCGCCCTTGAGCGCCTGGAGGCGCGCGACCAGCTCGCTCGCCTGGGCCGGGTCCTGCGCGATCTTGGGCGCCCAGGTGTCGAGCAGCTTGAGCGCGCGCTCCCAGCCGGTCGCGTTGGCGTTCTCCGTCAGGCTCTTGAGCGGCCCGGCGACGCGCGCGACGTCCTTGGGGTCCTTGACCACGCGCGCCCAGTCGACGAGCACGCGCAGCGCGGGCGTGCGGCCCTGCTTGTCGAGCTGCGCCGCCTGGTTCGGCAGGTCGGCGTACAGCGCCTCGAGCGCCGCGGCGCGCACCTGCACGTCGCGCGCCAACGGCAGGACGCTGCCATCGAGCGCGCGCGCCTCCTTCATCAAGGGCCAGGCCTCCGCCAGCTCGCCGCGCGCCAGCGCCGGGGCGCCGGTCTTGGCCCACGCCGCGCTCCAGGTCTTGAGCTTCTCCAGCTGGCGCTTCTCGAACAGCTCGCGCAGCGGCGTGTCGAGGAAGCTCTCGCCGCCGGGCACCCAGGCGCTGCCGATCTTGAAGCCCGGGTCGCCCTCCCACACGACCTTGCCGTCGATGTCGAGCAGCACCAGGCGCGGCAGGTTGAACTTGGCGATCGAGTAGGCCGTGTGCGTCTCCCCCATGCCGGGCTTGACGCGCTCGTCGACGCCGACCGAACCGGGGAAGCGCCTGGTCTTCAGGTACTCGTCGATGCGCGCCTCGTCGTTGGGCGAGCACACCGCCAGGATCGCCAGCCCGAGCTTGCCGTACTGCGCGTCGAGCGCGCTCAACCACTCGTGCACGCCGATCAGCTCGTTCTGATCGACGCTCCACAGCACCAGGAGCTGCGGCGCGAGCTCGAGCTCGTCCCAGCTCGTGCGCGGCGCCTGCAGCCAGCGCGCGACGCGCGGGAAGGGCGGCGCGAGGCCGAGCCAGCTGCCGCCGACCGCTTGTCCGCCGGCCTTGAGCTTCTCGATGCGCACCTCGCGCTCGATCGCGCTGCCGGGATCGCGCGGATCGCGCGCCAGGAAGCGGATGTTGCGGAAGCTCGCCTGGCCGCGGCCCTGCAGCAGGCCGAAGTTGCCGGCCAGGACCTCGCGCGCGCCGAAGTCCTGCGTCGCGATCAGCTCGCCGTCGACCCAGCAGTCGACCAAGGCGCCCGCGACGTCGATGCGCAGCGTGCGCCAGCGCGCCGCGGCGGTCTGGCCCCCGCTCCCGGGTGCGCCCGGTGCGCCCGGCGCGCCGGGTCCGGCGGGCGAGGCCGCGCTCGCGCCGTCGGCCGCGACCGGGTTGTGGCGCCAGGTCTTGGTCGAGCCGCCGCCCAGGAAGCTCGCCAGGTCGACCCAGGCGCTGTCGGCCGCCTGGCTCGTCTGCGCGCGCGCCTCGCCGGGGAAGAGCACGAAGGCGTGGAAGTTCGAGGCGTCCTTCTTGCCGAACACCAGCCCGGCGAAGGTCGCCGCACCGCGCGCGGCGAGCACTTCGCACTCGAGCGTGAAGTCCCCGCCGGTGACGCGCTCGAGCGTCAGGATCTGGTAGTCGAACGAACCCGGCGCGGGCGCGCCGAACTTGGCGTCGATCGCCGTGCCCGCGGCCTTGAAGCTGGTGTTGCCGCCCGTGTCCCAGCCGGCGAGGTCGCGCTCGTTGTAGGCCAGCTCGAAGAGCGCCAGCGACTTGCCGCTCGCGCTCAATGCCGCGCGGTACTCGCCCAGCAGGCCGGCGACGCCGAGGTCGGTGCCCAGGCGCCAGGCGAGGTCCATCACCATCATCGGGCGCTCGGCGGCGCGGTACTTCGCCACCAGCGCGACGGCGCTCGCGGCCAGCTCGGCCTGCAGCTTGTCGAGCGTCGTGCGCTTGGGGTCGAGCTTGCCCAGCAGCCGGTCGACGCGCGCGATCGCGGCCGTGTCGACCGGCTGGGCGCGCTCGAGCACCTGCAGCGCGCTCAAGGCCAGCTTGGCGCCGCGGTCGGGGTTCTTCTGCTCGGCGAGCAGCTCGGCGAACTCGGCCAGCAGCTCGACGTCGCGCGGCGCGGCGACCAGGCCCTTCTCGAAGTGCTCCTGCGCGGTGACGGGGTCCTTGGCGAGCAGCGCGGCGCGCGCCCAGTTCAGGTACGGCCGCGTGCGCACGAGCTTGCCGATCTCGGCGTCGCGCAGCTCGAGCGTCCAGCTCTTCCACAGGGCGTCGAGCTCGTCGATCGTCTTCGGCAGCGCCAGCTCGGCCGCGCCTTTGCGCTCGACGCCGCGGATCGGGGGCGCGGGTTGCGCCAGCACGGTCTCCTCGAACTTCGCCACGGCCGTCCGGCCCTGCAGGCCGCCGGACTCGTCGACGTACTGCCGGAAGGCCTTGCGGTAGACGAAGCGGCCGTCGACCGGGTCCTGGAAGTTGTAGAGGAAGAACACGACGCCCCAGGTCGGCGCGTACCAGGCCGGTCCCCAGGCGTAGTCGTTCTCGACCACGATGCGGAAGGTCGGTGCCTTGTCGGGCTCGCCGGACTCGCCTTCCTTGGGGATGCCGTCGGCGGCGTTCGCCATCCAGCCGCGCTCCATGCGCTGGGCCAGCGGGAAGAGCCGGTGCGTCGCCGGCAGGTTCATGATCACCGAGCCGTTGGGCAGGATGCGGCAGCCCTCGAAGAAGGACGCCAGGCCCTCGTTGAGCCAACCCGCGGCGCGCGTGGCGAGCGAGACGAACTGGTGCGCCGCCTCGTGGAACAGCGTGGTCGTCGTGCCGGCGAAGCCGTTGCCCTCGACGTAGGTCTCGACCGCGTCGCCGGTGAAGTGGCCGCCCGACCACTCGACCGGCGGGCCGATGCCGAGCTTCAGGTACTCGTCGCGCAGCTTGAAGATGTTGAGGTCGATCTTCGGCACGCTCTTCTTGTCGGCCGGCGTGCCGTAGTCGAAGAACACGCGGTAGAAGCGGTTCATCTGCTCCATCGCCTCGGCCGAGCGCACCAGGACCTCGTAGCCGGCGTTGGTGTGCGTGCGGTAGTTCTCGCGCTCGAGCGAGGCCTTGGTGTCCCAGCTGGCGTGCTGGGCGTCGAACTCGCGGATCCACTCGGCGCTGACGTCGGCGAGCAGGTCCTTCTCCTTGGCGTCGCCGGCCAGGCTCGGATCGGGCGAGGACGCCAGGCGTTCGATCGCGACGGAGCTGGCGCTGTGCTCGGAATCGATGGCCAGGATCAGGCGGTGGACGCGGATCGCGGAGTGCGGCCGGTTGTCCTTCTCGTAGGCCGCGGCGAGCGGCTCGAGGCGCGCGATGAACTTGGCGTTCATGCCGAAGAGCTCGGCGGCGTTGGGGTCGGCGGCCACGATGCGCTCGCGCAGCGCGGTCAGCTCGCTCTTGGGTGCCTTCTGCGCCAGCGCCAGGCGCAATTGCGTGTGGAGCGAGTAGAGCGCCTCGTCCGCGTCGCCGGCCTTGTCGGCGACGCGCGCCCGCAACGCCCAGGCGCGCGTGGACTTCGCGTCGCGCTCCAGCGCACGCAGCACGAGCGCGCGCGCGGCGCCGGCGTCGCCCTTGGTCAGCGCGCGCTCGGCCGCTTCGAGCGTCGCGGCGAAGGTGGTCGGCTCCTGCGGGGAGGGAAGGAGCCCCGGAGCGAACGGCGCGAAGGCGAGCAGCAGGACGGAAGCGGTGCGTGTCAGCATGGAATCGGATTGCGACGGTGAGGTCCGGACGGCCGCGGAGGGGCGCGCTGCCACGCGCCGCGATCCGGGCCGATCGGCGGGCGGGCAGCGTAGCGGGAGCTGGCGAGCTTGGGCAGGGCGGGGGTGGCAGGCGGCGCTAGGATGCCGGCATGAGCACGCATCCCCGGCTGCCGTCGAACCTGTATCCGACGTTGACCTACGACGACGCGCCGGCGGCGATCGAGTGGTTGTGCAGAGCGTTCGGCTTCGAGCGGCGGCTGGTGGTGCCCGGGGCGGAAGGACGGGTGATGCACTCGGAGCTGACGCTGGGACCCGGCGTGATCATGGTCAGCTCACCCAAGGCGGAATTTCGCCGCGTCGGGCCGCGGCGGCTCGACGGTGCTTCGAGCGGGATGTGCGTGCGCGTCGAGGATCCCGACGCGCATTGCGCGCGGGCACGGGCGGCGGGAGCGAAGATCGTGCGCGAGCTGGCGGACGAGGAGTATGGCTCGCGCGGGTACATGGCGGAGGACCTCGAGGGGTACTCGTGGTACTTCGGCACGTACTCGCCGGGGGAGCATTGGGAGCAGTGAGCCGGGCGGCCTGACGAGCGGGCGCCCGTCCGACGAACACGCCCCGCCGATCGACTCGGCGAGGCGCACTCGCTGCGGGCCGGCGTTTCGCGCGGCGCGCTTGCTCGCTGACGCGGCCGTGCTCGGCGACTTCAGACGTCGGCGTGCACGGCCTTGAAGAAGCCGTTCTCGACCCAGGTGCGCAGCCACAGGTGCGCGCGGCGGCGGGCGTCCTTGCGGGTGCTCCAGCCGAGCGAGTCGAAGAAGCTCGAGGCCACCGGGCGGCCGAGGCACAGGCCGGAGAGCAGGAGCCAGGCGCGGCGCGACATCGGGATGCGCTGCACCTGCGGGCCCTGGCGCAGGACGGCCAGCCACTGCGGCCGCGCGTCGACCGCCGGCAGCGCTTCGCCCAGCAACCAGGCCTGGTACAGCTCGTCGACGCGGTGCTCGAAGCACGAGAGCTGCAAGCTCGCGACCGGCTCGAGGCGCGCGCTGGCCCAGCGTTCGAAGGGCAGCTCGAGCAGCTCGTCGAGCTCGAGCAGGCGCTCCACCGGCGCGCGCGTCGCGCGCTCGATGGACAGCTCGAGCGACGCCAGCTCCGCCAACCACACGCTCTGCCCCGTCTCGAGCAGATGCGACTGCGAGAACGACACCGCCAACGCCTCGCCCGCGTGCCCGAGCAGACCCGGCGTCGGCTGCTGGCACGCGATCAGCTCGGCGACCAGCCGGCTGAAGAGCTCGTCGCCGGCGTAGGCGCGCACGGCGGGCAGCTCGCCGCCGATCAGCGACTCCATACGCTGCTGGAACAGCTGGCGGTAGATGTCGTGGCAGTCGGCGCTGCGGAGCAGGTCGCTCGGCAGGATCACGTCGCGCAGGAGATCGGGCGCCGCATCGCCGACCTGGTCGTCGTCGCGCGCCGCGAGGCGGTCGAGGATCAGGTCGAGGTCGATTCCGTCGGCCGAGATCTCCGCGTCGGCCCCGTCGAACTCCGGCTGCGGGAGCGGCCGATGGTGCGCAGGCGTGAAGGGCAGCTCGGTGTCGGGCGTGTGATGCGGCCAGCTGCGTCGGGCGAGAAGGTGGCTCATGGCGTGAAGTCCTTTCTGGCGCAGCCATCCCGCTGCGCGGGTCGTGTGGATCGCTTCACCCACACCATCGGCGGCGCGCGGCAAGCCTCGATCAAGGACGCGCGAGCGCACGGCAAGTCCTGCATCCGGCGTGCGCGCTTCACGCGCCGTGATCGCACGCGCCGCGCGGCCGTCTCGCCGTCAGGGCTTCGGAGCGGGCGCCTTGCGGTGCTTCGCCGACCCCGCTGACGACCTCTTCGCGCGCGTCGCCGACCCTTTCGCCGGCCGACGGGCAGGAGAACTCGCCGACCCGGACGCGGGAGCGGGCTGGGCCAGGGCGTGGCTCTCCGCGACCCAGCGCTTCAACACGCTCGCCGCCGGCAGTGCATCCGCCGCCAACTTCACCCAGCCGTTGGCCCCCACGGCCAGACCGAGCCGACGCGCCTCGCCCGCCGAGTCCGCGAGCTTGAGCCGCGCCTCCTTCGCCGAAACGAAGAGGAAGGCCTTCTTCGCGACGAGATACGTCCGGCACTCCAGCGCCGTCCCCGCACACGCCACACCCGTGCTCACCTGCGCCAGCGAACGCGCCGCCGTTTCGAGCGCCTTCACGAGCACACCTCGAATCGACCGAGGACGACGGACCTGCACAGGGCGACCATGCCAGCGAGTCTAGCCGCCTCGGCCCGCCGCACCACCTCGACGCTTCACTCCGACTCGACGCTCCGCCCCGCGAGACTCCCCAGCACGCGCGCACGCGAGCGGTGATCCGGCCGACCCAAACACGCCAGGAACTCGTCGCGCAGCGCGTCGAAGCGCGCACCGCACTTCTCGCGCAGCAAGCGCAGGCCCTCGAGCCGGTCCCGCCACGCCTGCAGCACCTCCGGTTCCGCCGCCCCGTCGAACGCCAGCTCGCGGTCCGCGAGCTCCAGCTCCTTCTCGACGCGCAGCCCCGCCCTGCGCGCACACTCGCTCAGCCTGCGCCCCATCCGGAAGTCGTAGCGCCGCTCGCGCAACGCCTCGTCCGCATAGCGCTCGAACACCTCCCGCGCCTCGGCTCCGAGCGGCTCGTGCCCGAACAGGTCATCGACCTCCGTCAACGCCACCCACCCCCCCGGCCTCAACACCGCCGTCCACGAGCGCAACACGCTCTCGAAGTCGACGAAGTACGCCGCCGCGAAGCTGCACCAGATCCCGTCGACCTCGCGCCCAAGCTCCGGCAGCGCGCGCAAGTCGCCAACCCGAAAGTCGGCCCTTTCAAGTTTCAGCGCCCGCGCCGCCGCGACCAACTCCTCGTTCGCATCGATCCCGATCACCCGCGCCCCACGCGCCACGAGCTCCGCCGCGAGATCCCCGACACCACACCCGAGATCGAGCACCGTCCGCCCACGCACGTCGGGCAGCACTTCGAACATGCGCGGCCAATCACGCCACGCGAACTGGCGACGGTAGTAGTCGGCGAGCGCCACGACCCCGAGCATGCCGCGCACCCAGCCCGCGCGTCGAGCTACGGCACGCGGATCTCGCAGCTCCCGACACCCGCCGAGGGGACGAGCGCGACACCTTCGATCGGCCGCCCCTCCGAATCGACCGCGCTCCACCGGTACTCTCCATTCGGCAAGCCGTCGATCCGCAAGCGCCCGTCCTCGCCGGTGATCAAGCCCCCCACCGGAGCATCGACCTTCCGCTCCGCGATCCAGTCCACGACCTCCGCCCCGAACTCGACGCTGCGCAACCCGATCGGCACACCCCGCGCCGCCGTCCCGAGCCCCGTCTTGGCCTCGATCGCGAGACTCCCCAGCCGGCGCACCTGCAGCACGTGCGGCGCATCAGCACTCCCCGTCCGCACGTTCATGCTCGTCGGCCACCACCCGAACTCGCGCATCTTGACGACGTAGTCGCCCTCGCTCGTCGGTCCCCACGACACGAGGCCGTCTGCGTCGGAGGGCATCGTCCCGAGGCCGCAGGCGAAGCCTGCCGGATCCTGGAGGCTCATGCGCAGCCCCGGCACGACTCGCCCACGTTCCTGCACGCGGACGCACACCCAGTCGTCCGCATGGAGCTCGATGACGATCGGTACCTGCCCATCGCCGAAACTGGAGAGCGGCCGGCTGGCCGACACACCGTGCACACCGTCGTAGGCGAGGATCCAAGGTTGCGCTACATCGAGATTGCGGATCCAGCAACGACCCTCCGCGTCAGTCCTGTATCTCATCTCGACGTTCGAGATGCTGCGCTGCGTCGCGACGAAGACCATCGCATCGACGACCGGCTCACGGTTCCTATCGACCACGCGGACCTCGCGTGCGTCCGACTTCAGGTGCAGTTCGACGCGCTGCGGACCGGTTTCGGTGATCTCGACTTCTGTCGCACCCAGGGGCTCGCGCTTCTCGTTCACCACGACCAGGCCGAGCCTCCCGACGTCGACGATCTTCACGTCGACCGGACTGTCGGGGTAGATCGGGTAGCTGTCCTCACGTCCTTCGTTTTCAGCTGCGGCAGGCGTCGCGTAGACGCGCGAGCCTGGCGGAAGCTCGACGCCTTGGGCGCGATGGACGACGACCTCGAGATGGCGCCGCTCGACAGGCAGGCGCACAACCCACTCGTGACCCGGCACCAACATCGTGTGGTGCGTGTGCCGCACGTGCTCGTTGGGTGTCCAGACGTTGACCGTCACTAGACCGGGTTCCATGTTCGCGAACTCGAAGACGCCATCCGCAGCGCAGCGCACACGTGGTGTTTGGTCGACCACCTGTGCGCAGGCCATGTAGTCGGTGAAGTCGAAGCCCGGCGTACCAGACAGCTCCAACCGCAGCGTCTGGCTCCGCAGCAAGCCGATCGGCTGGATGTCGAGGACCTTGCCAGGCACGCCGCGGACCATGCGGGTCTCGATGGCATAGCCCTCCGCGACGACTTCAAAGTAGTTGAACTCCGACCCGAGGGTGCCGATGGTGAACGATCCATCACTGTCCGTGCGCGTCGGCAGTCCGCGCGGGCTCAACACGCCGACTTCGACCGAGTTCCACGGCTGCACGAGGGCACCCGCGACAGGCGCGAGGGTCACGGCGTCGAAGACGCGGCCCTGACCCGTGATGGCCGCCTCGAACACGAACTCGGCGCGTGCAGGGTTGCCCTCACTCACGGTGACGGTCTTCGAGGGTGGGTTCGGATGATGTTCGGAGAACGCGAGGATCTCTACGATCCCCAGGGGCGCCTCGTCGGTCTCGAACTCTCCCGTGCTGCTGCCCCGGACGATGACGGTGTTGTACTTGTTGAAGTCCCCGCTCCAGAACTGAATGAGGAAGTCGGACAGCGGCTGACCGTTGACCAGACACCGACCCGTGAGACGGCCCGCCTTGGGCAGAGCGATCACGATCGGCGCGCTCGGCGCGTGCGCTACCAGGTCGATCGAGTTGGGGAGCAGTACCGACTGGTATCCGGGCCTGCGCGCGCGCCCCCAGAACTCGCTCGCGCGACCGTTTCTGAAATGCGCGAGGCCGGCGGCGTCCGTCAGGCGCTCGACCTTGCACCACTTGTCGTCAATCAGCCAGTTGCCGGTCACGGTCGCCATCGGCAGGGGCGCGCCGGCCTCGTCGGTGACGAGGACGGACACTGCGAGCGCGTCCTCGTGCTCGAACCTGATCTCGACGTGCTCGCCCGGACGGGGTGCGGGCCGGACCGCCTGATCGACCGCACTGCCCTCGACCTCGAGATGGAAGTGGTAGACCGCTGCATCGACGAGCGGGAGGACGACGGGCCCGAAGGACCCGTCGCGCCGCACGGGGATGCGCGACTGAAGCACCTGTCGCCCGGAGAGATCTACCGCCCAGCGCACGTTCCCGGGACGCTGCACGCTCCTGCCGAGAACCGAGCCCGAGAGCTGGAAGGTCGGACCCAGGACGATCCGATGCTCGCCGACCAGCTTGCCGACCCAAGGCTGTGAAGACTCGTCCCCCAGGGATGCGACGACACGAGCGACCTCACCCAGCGGCACGACGACTGCGGCACCGCCGGCGTCAGTCTGGTAGCGCGCAAGGTAGAGGGCACGCTCGAGCGTACGGGCGGCCCATTCTCCGCCAAGGTCCTCCGCGCTGCAGTCAAACACGACGTGCACCTTCGCACCCGGAACTGGTCGGCCATCGCGGGTGACCACTCGGATCGACGCGCCCGCAGCAGCGCTCAGCATGATCTCCCGAGTCAATTGAGACCCGTCAGCGGGCGGCCACGAGAGCACCTTGGCTTCGTAGTCCGGATGCTCGAGCGACAGCCAGAACCCACCGGGGCCAGCCACCTCCGCTCCCTCCGGGACGGGCACCTCACCCGCGTCGTTCGACCTCGAATCAAGAGTCCCCCGACCCTCTGTCGGTCCGGCACCGTGCGGCCACGCCTGCGCCGTGGAGCGCGCGGCTTCGTCCAATGTGATCCACGTCGCCCTGACCCCAGCGATCGGCCGACGCGACGGGTCGACGACCGCAATTGAATGATTGGAAGCCCCTACCCGATCGGTTGGCTGGGGCCCCGGGCTCAGTGCCGGGGGATCTACCGGATCCACGCTGAGCCCGGCAGGCCGGGAGCTCGAAGAGTGGCCGGCACCACCATCAGGGTCCTGCCTTCTTGTTCCTAGCCACACCGCGATGACGACGCCGAGCGCCATCAGGCTCAAGGCAGCGATCCGCAGACGTCTGGGTGTGGGAAGGCTGGGCATCGTCTGAGCCTCCTGCTGGGGTACCAAGCCCGTGCTTGGACCCTCCCTCAGGGTCGCCGAACTCCCTTCAGCTGCCGCGGTTGTTCGGGTCGAGCGGTTGCCTGCGCTGCATCCCGGAACGGCTCGATGCTCCCGACTTGGAACGCCGCGAGGCGCTCAGCGATGATGACCACGACGAGTACGATCACGACGCGCGCGAGCAGCACAGCGTCGCGTCTATGGGGTTGCAATCGCATGGGCAAACCTCTCAACAATGCCGCCAAGCCTCTTGCCGGTCGAAGCCACTTCCCGCGCCTGCAGGGGATCAAGCCTCCACTCGCCACGTCTGGCTCGAACCTGCAGACAGCTCAGGTAGCGTTCAAGCCGCGGATCTCGTTCGAAGTTCAATTGAGCCGCTTGATATGTGCATCGCTCCACCGATGCGGTGTCCCCAAGGAGGAGCGAACCCGCCAGCCTGCAGATCCATGGCGTCACCCGTTCAGGCTGCATTTCACAAGCCCGACCGTACGCGTCGGTCATCGCCTTGGTCTGAAGCAGGAGAGAGTGAGCTAGGCCCATCGAAGCCCAAGAGTGGGCATGGATTGCGGTGTCTGTGGTTTCCTTCATGATTCGACTGAAGAGCCTCAACGCTGTTCTCGGCTGGCCATCCAGGGCCAGTGCGATCGCCGAGTTCCCCACAGCACTCCACGTGGGCCAAATCCGCTGCGCTGCAGCAGCCAACATCTGAACACTAGGTCGGGAGCTGATCGAGCCTGAGAGGCATCGCGTGATGACCACACTTGCGTCACGCGCATCGCCTGCCTCGAACTCGGGGTTGAATCGTGCGCGCGCATCGAGAATCTCTGGCATCGCACGAAGTCGCCCCCGCGCGGGGACCTGAGGCAAGCCCGTCATGAAAAGCCTGTACCGATCCTCCGTCACCAGCTTCTGCCTGCACAAGTCCAGCAACACCTCCGCCAACTCCGCCCTGTGCGCCCGCAGCAGCTCGCGCTCCACCGGCAGCAGGCCCGTCGCATGCTGCGACACCACCGACTCCGACTCGAACAGCGCCGGCAGCACCGCGGGTCGTGCGACGCGCAGCAGGCTCGACTCCGGCTCGGCCGCCAGCTCGTGGAGCAGGTGCTCGAGTTCAGGATCCAGTTTCAGGAGTTCAGGCGCCTTCATCTGCGCCTCCCTTCAGGTCGGCAGGAGGCCACGCGACAGCATGACCGATCCGGCGTTCTATCGCTTGCAGGGCCGTCCGCAGGCCCTCGATGATCTCATCCGGGGGACCCAGCCCGCGCTCGGTGCAGGTGCGCAGCGACCAGCCCCGGATCAGTACCGGGAAGCAGCGCTTGCGTAACGCATCGGGCAGGCCGTTGAACGCCGCGCAGGCCCCGAGCGCTTGCTGCAGCTCGATGCCCAGGATCGCCGCGACGCGCGGGTACGGCGGCTCGTTGAGGTCGATCTCGAGCTCCGACGGCAGCACCGCCGTGTCGTCCTCCTCGAGCAGGTCGCGCAGCGACGCCTCGATGCGCTCGGCCAGGAACTCCCCGCCCAACCCGCGCCCCGCGCGACCGTACGCCGCGTAGGCGATGCGCGCCGCGCTGCGCAGGTGCAGCCGGTAGCTCGACATCAACAGCTGGCGCTCCTCCAACACCGCGCGGCAGCGCGGGCCGAGCTCCAGCGGATCGCCCGTGATCAGCTTGACGAGCACATCGCGCGAACTCGCACCTTCGAAGAGCGCGCCCCAATGCCCGTCCGCGGCCCCGTCGACGGGGTCGTCCTCCCCGTCATCGCGGGGCGTGCCCGGCCTCGGGGGCGTCGGGCTCATCCTGGGAGTGCTCCTCTCTTGCGGTCGGAGTGGACGAGACGCTCGGGATTGTGTGGCGGCTGTTCGAGTCACGCAAGGTGGGAGGGGATCCGCGGGTCGGCGCGCGAGCCGCCGCGGCGGCCGATCGCGCGCGACTCCGGATGGAGCCCTCCTCAGCCGGCGGGTTGCGAGCCTTTCCGGGCCGGCCCCCGGAGGGAGTCGAGACGGATCGAGCTGAGCCCGATCGAGCCAAGGCCTATCGCGCCAAGGCCGATCAAGCCGAGACCCATCGGGCCGGGGACCCTCGAACCGAGGCCGATCGCCCCAAGACCCCACGCGCCAAGACCGATCGAGCCGAGACCCGTCGAGTCGAGACCGATCGCGCCAAACTTGAATGGGCCGACTTCGCTCGCGCCGCGTGCAATCGAGCCGGCTCCGATCGATCCACGACGAATCGATCCCGCGCGCTGCGAGCCCCGCCGCGCCGACACGCGCTCGCTCGCCTCAGCCCCCCAGGATCTCCGCCGCCCAGCCCTCGCCGCGCAACTTCGCGCGCAGCCGCTGCCAGCGCTTCGTCACCGCCTCCTCCCCGAGCTCCATCTCGCGCGCCACCTCGCCGCAGGTGCGCTCCTCCAGACCGCAGCGCACCAGGATCTGCTGGTCGTCGGCGTCGAGCCGGCGCGCCTCGTCGAGGAAGCGGCGCACGGAGTCGTCCTTGGCGAGCCGCTGCGTGAAGCTGGTGATGCTCTCAGGGCAGTTCTGCAGCACGAACATGCGCGTGCCGGTCGCCAGGTCGCCTTCGAGCATCGGCGCGCGCCGCAGGTTGCGGAAGCTCTCGAGCATCACGTGCTTGGCGATCGTCAGCACCCAGGCGCGGAAGCTCGACACGTTCGGGTCGAAGCTCGACCGGCGCTTGACCGCGCGCAGCCAGACTTCCTGCACCAGGTCCTGCGGGTCGATGTGCCGGCGCATCTCCGGCCGGATGCGCAGCTCGGCCCAGGTGAACAAGACGGGCGCGACCTGACAATAGAGGTCCTCGAAGCGCGGCGTCGCGGCGCTGCTCGCGTCGGCCGGAGGCGAGACGCGCGGATCGGGGGGGTCGTCGCTGTCCATCGCGGGCGCACTGACTCTAGCACCCACACCGCCCACTGCACTGCGCCGGGCGCGCCGCGCGGTCGCGCCCGACGGGTGGCCACTCCTCTCCCCGATCGGGCGCGCCGGGCCTCAGCGGCCGAGCAAGCGCTTCTGGTTGGCCAGGATGCGCTGCTGGTTGGCGCGGATCGCCGTCTGGTTCTTGAGCAGGCGATCGAGCTTCGTCTGGTTCGACTGGATCACCTTCTGATTGGCCAGGATCACCGCCTGGTTCTTCAGGATCGACTTCTGGTTCGCGAGCACGTTGCGTTCGGACATGGGGATCGTCCTCCTTTCTCGAGGAACGCCGCGGATGCTGCGGCCGTTCCGAGCACGGCGCAAGCGGAGCCACGGCCCGGTCCCGCCGATGGGCGCGTCGAAATTACGGGCGAGCGTGGGCTGCGCGCCCTGACGCGTACGTCAGACCCCGACCACCATGCGCGGCACGCGCCGCACGTCGACCGGCTCGCCCAGGCCGAGCGGGAAGTCGCGCGGCATCGAGCGCGGGTCGACGAAGGTGCCGAAGCACAGATCCCACAGCGAGAAGATCGGCGCGAAGTTCTTGTTCTTCGGCTCGAGCGCCGCGTGGTGGATGCGGTGGTACTTGGGCGTGATCAGCACGAAGCGCGCCGGCCCGAGGTCGACGTCGACGTTCGAGTGCTCCCACATCTGGACCAGGACCCCGATGCCGAAGCCGATCCCCGCCTCGAGCGGCGAGAGCTGCAGCACGAACATCGGCACGACCACCTGCGGCACGTTGTAGAGCAGGCTGTGGAGGAAGGAGGTGCGGAAGCCGGTGAACCACCACAGCTGGTCGACCGAGTGGTGGAACTCGTGCGTGCGCCACAGGAAGCCGAAGTGGTGCTGCGCGCGGTGCAGCCAGTAGAGCGAGAAGTCGACCAGCACCAGCGCCAGGAGGATCTTGCCCCAGCCCGGCAGCTCGCGCAGGTGGTGCAGGCTGTCGAGCGCGAAGGACGGCATCACGGCCGCCGACACGGCCTCGACCGAGTGCGTCGACGCGCGGTTGAGCAGCAGCGCCAGGCCGAAGCACAGGATGTCGAAGCGCAGGTTGCGCCGCCGGTCGACGGCGCGCGCGGGACGCAGCCGCTCCCACGCCTCGAACAGCGCGATCAACGCCAGGAAGACGGCGATCTCGAGGTCGTGCGGGTCTTCGAGCAGGGATTTCAGGCGCTGCATGGGGATCAGTGCTCGTCGCGAGGCCGCGCGCAGGGCCGCGGCCCCGCTGCGCGTCGTCCGCAGGGCGGGAGCTCGGCGCGGCAAGCGAGCGCGAATTCCCGTCCCCGCCGACGGGAGAACGCTAACCCGCAGTCCCGCTCTTGTCGATTCGGCCCGGTTCGCGGCCCGGTTCGCGGCCCGAATCGGCCTGCGGCGGAGGCTGCTCTCGGCCGCGCTCCCGAGCGCATCCGCCGCTCGCGCGGCCAGGCGGCGCCGGCACGCTTGAAGTGCGCCGCGGGCTCCTCGATCCTGCGCGCATGAAACTCGTACTCGGCTGGGTCGCGCTCGCCGTGACGGCGCTCTTCGTCCTGTTGAACCTCGAAGCGGTGCGGATCTGGTTCTTCGGCGCGCGGATCGAGCTGCCGCTGGCCTTCGTCATGCTCGGCGCGGCGCTGCTCGGCGCCGTGGCGACCTACGCGTTCACCAGCCTGAAGCGCAAACCCTAGCGGCGCGGGCTAACGCACTTCGAGCAGCGGCGCGCTCGACAGCCGGACGCGTGCGGCCTCCAGTCTGGCGGCGATCTGCTGGGCGTCGATGTACTTCCCGCGCACCACCAGCCCCGCGATCGCGCGCGTGTTGGCGATCTTCTCCAGTGGGTTCGCGGAAAGCAGCACGAGGTCGGCGCGCTTCCCCGGCTCGAGCGTGCCGACCTCGGCCAGGTCGCCCAGCCACTCGTGCGGGTTGCGCGTGGCGCACTCCAGCGCCTGCCAGGGCGTCAGCCCCGCGCCGACCAGCGCCTCCAGCTCGCGGTGCAGCGCGAAGCCGTGGATCAGGAGCCACTCGGGCGAGTCCGAGCCCGCCATGAGCTTTCCGCCCGCGTCGTGCAGCGCCTTGACGATCCGGTTGCGCAGCGCGACGTACTTCGCGCGCCGCTCCTCGCTCGGCAGCATCTTGATGAAGGCCGGGACGCCGCGCGTGTTCCAGGTGCGCACCTCGTCGGAGAGGTAGTGCCACTCGGGCGACGCGCGCATCTCCTCCTCGCGGCGCACGCGACCGAAGGCGATGTCGAAGAAGGCCAGCGTGGGCGTGTTCCACATGCCGGCCGCGACGACCTCGCGCGCCAGGGGCTCGATGCGCGCGCCATCGAGCGCGTCGACGCTCTCCCAGAAGGCCGGCTTCCAGACCCCGGAGCCCGAGACGCTCTTCTTCGAGGCCGCGTCGTCGGGCAAGAGCATCTCCAGCCAGCCGTCGAGGTGCTCGAGCTGCTGCTTCACCCGGATCGCCGAGCGCAGCGGCACGTTGGCGCCGATGTGACCGAAGACCTGGATGCCCTGCTTGGCCGCCTCGTCGTGGATGGCCTCGAAGACCGGCAGCGCGAGGTGGTCGGTCAGCTTGAGGAAGTCGTAGCCCGCGGCCTTGAAGTCGCGCACCGCCTGGCGCGCGGCCTCCTCGGTCTTCAGCTCGCGCCCGAGGAACACGCCGGAGTAGGACTTGCCGCACAGCTGCGGACTCCCGACCCACAGCTGCGGCCCGTCGAGCTCCCGCTTGCGCAGGCGCTCGCGCAGCACGAGGTGCGAGGGCTTGCCGATCGGGTTGCGCATCGTCGTGACGCCGTTCATCAAGATCACGTCGAGCTCGGCCTCGACGTACTCCTCGCTGATCGCCTCGTCCGACAGGAAGTGCGTGTGCATGTCGGTCAGGCCGGGGATCAGCCACTTCCCGCGGCCGTCGACGCGCTGCGCGCCGGCGGGGAGCTGGCGCGCGTCGAGCGACACGATGCGCTCGCCGCGCACGAGCACGGTGCGGTCCTCCAGCACGCCCTCGCGGTCCATCGGGATGACGTCGACGTGCTCGATCGCCAGCACGGGCTCGGGCGCGGGCACCTGGACGAAGTGCAGCAGGGCGAGCAGCGTGAAGATCTCGGTCATGGGTGCAGCTCCGTTGCGAAAACGACGCGACGCCGTCGGCCTGCGCGGCCCGCGGTCCGCCGAGCGTAGAGCGCGCGCGCCGCGCCCGCGCTGGCCACAGGTACGACTCCTGTAGAGTCACCCCGCGCCGTCATGCAACGCGCCGATCGCCGGGCCCGCCCGACGACTCAGAACGGCCGCGGACGCGCGAGCGCGTCGCGCCCCATCGGCAGCTCGTAGCGCTCGCGCGTGCGGCAGTAGCCCAGGCCGCCCATGCGCCCGATCGCCGCCAGCCGCTCCGGATCGACGTGCCGGCGCGCGTCGACGAGGCCCTCGTCGAGGTGCACGTGCAGCACCTGCCCGATCACCACGTTGCCGCCCGAGGCGGCGCCGGGGTTGGTGCGCACGACTTGCAGCGTCCGACACTCGAAGGCCCAGGCTGCGCGCGCCACGCGCGGTGGCCGCACGCGCGTGCTCGCCACACGCTCGAGCCCGACCAGCTCGAACTCGCTCTCGCCGTACGGCAACGGCTCCGCCGCCGCCGCGACCTCGCGCGCCAGCGCCTCGGTCGACGCGTGCACCACGAACTCGCCCGTGCCGCCTTCGCTCACCGGCTTGCAGTTGCGCAGCGTGTCCTTCTCCGACCCGTCGGCCTTGTTCGCCGGGCAGAAGAGCAGCGTCATCGGGTCGGAACCGATGCCGTTGAAGAAGGAGAAGGGCGCCAGGTTCGGCCGGCCGTCGGGCGAGATCGTCGAGACGAAGGCGATCGGCCGCGGCACGATGCAACCGATCAGCAGCTTGTAGCGCTCGCGCGGCTCGAGCAGGGCGGGGTCGAGGTCCATGCGGCGTGATCGTAGCGGTTGGGGCTGTGACCGCGCGCGGCGCAGGCGTCTAGCGCCGGCGCCGTCGAGACGGCGCGACCCCCGACCCGTGAGGTGCCCCATGCTGCTCGCCCTGGCCCTGCTCTCCGCGACCACCGCGCCGTCCCTGCCCGGCAAGACCGCGCCCCGCACCCCGGCCCAACAGCCGATCAGCGCGCCCGACCTGCCCGACAGCGCCTGGGCGCGCGATGTGTGCTTCCCCGATGCGCGCACGATCGTGATCGCCGACTGGGACGGCCTCTCGCACACCTCGAAGGATGGCGGCGCGACCTGGACCAGCGCGGACATGGGCGCGGTCGTCCGCTCGCTCGCGATCGACGAACGCGGCGTCCTCTGGGGCCTCTACCGCTGGCACGGCATCCACGAGCCGTCGACGGCGTCGCTGGTCTGGTCCGACGACCTCGGCAGCTCGTGGCACGAGCTCGTGCTCGACCCGCGCGTGTGCATGCCCGAGTCCTTCGTCGCCGGCTGGACCGAGCTGACGCTGCTCGCCGCCGACGGCCAGCTCTGGCGCCACCTCCCCGCCGAGCCGGAGAGCTTCGACAACTGGAGCAAGCTGGGCCAACCGAACCCCGACGCGAGCGGCGCATGCGGCGAGCGCTGGTCGGAAGAAGCCCTGCTCGTGTCGAGCGGCACCTCCGTGTTCACCAGCTCCGACCGCGGCGAGAGCTGGCAACTCCTGCACCGCGAAGGCGTCGTCGACTTCCTGCTCCCGCTCGAGGAGCAGCGCGGCCAGGGTTCGATCCGCCATGAAGCGCTCACGCGCACCGGCAAGCTGATCACTCTCGACGCCCGCCTCGAGAGCCGCGCCGGCGCCCAGCGCTGGCACTTCAGCGGCGCTCGCGTGACGCGCGAGCTCGCCGAGTCGTCGATCGTCTTCCACGCCATCCGCGCCCGCGACCACTTCGTCCTGTGCGGCGAAACGCGTGGAGCGGCCGCGCTGGGCCTGCTCGTCGGCGCGAAGACCGAACGCGAACTCCCCGGCCTCGCCGGCAACCAGACCGTGCAGGTGCGCGCCGGCTTCGACGGCCCCTGGATCGTCGGCAAGGGCGTCTACAGGCTGTCGAAGGAGCAGGATCGGTGGGAGCTGGTGTGGCCCAAGCGCTGAGCGCCCCGCGTCCGCGCTACTTCAGCCGCTTGATGATGTGCCAGCCGTACGGGCTCGCGCTCGCGTCCCAGGGCGCGACGCCGATCTCGCCGACTTTCAGGCGGAAGCCGACGTCGCCGAAGCTCTTGACCATCCCGGCGCGGCCGGCCTTGGTCAGCGGGTAGATGCCCGGCGCGCTGTCGTTCGTGTGCTTCTTGACCAGCGCGTCGAAGTCGCCGCCGGCGACGACTTCGGCGTAGACCTGCTCGGCCAGCACGCGAGCTTCGTCCCGCGTGCGCGTGATGCCCGTCATGCGCGGCGCGCCCTGGAACGAGATCAGGATGTGCTGGATCTCGATCCGCTCGACGGGTTGCTCGGGCTTCGCCATCAGGGTCTGGATCGCGGCGTTCATGTCGGGTTGGGTCTTCGGGGGAGGGGTCACGGCAGTGGGCGGCGCGGATGCCGAAGGGGTCTTGGACAGTTCGGAGCTGCACGCGGACACGAGCAGCAGGGCGGTCCAGGTCGGGGGAGCGAGGTGTCTCACGCCGAGCAGCCTAGCGTCGAGCGCTCCGGCCGCGAAGCGCGCACTCGTGCGACCGAGCGCGCGTCCGGTGGGCACCCGATCCCGCGAACGCGCGCACCGGTGCTGAGTGCGCGCTTCCCGGCCATGTCACCTGCCGATCACCTAGCCGTTCGTCACACTCGCCGTCGGCGCGGGACCGCCAGCAGGGAGCACGCAAACCCGAACCCGATCGGATCTGGAAGACCGGATTCCAGGCGCGGCCACGCAGCCGGGGCGCAGGACGAGCAGGCAAAGCCAGGGGGAGACTGGCGAACCTCGAAGCGGGGCTATCGCGCGGCCGCGCCTGCGCGTACAACCAGCGCATACACTTCATGCGCCGATTCGGCGCAGGAGAACCGGATGATCCTCACGCTCGGACTCGTCCTCGCCAGCTCGCTGTCGGTCGCCGCGGCACAGACTCCGAAACCGCAGCCTGTCGTGAAGGCGCCCGAGCTGCCGGAAAGCGCGTGGGCGCACGACGTGTGCTTCCCGGCCGAAGCCACGATCGTCATCGCCGCGCGCGACGGCCGATCACACACGTCGCGGGACGGCGGGAAGACGTGGACGAGCGCGAAGACGGGCCCCGTCGTCGACGAGCTGACGATCGACGCACGCGGCGTGATCTGGGGCCTTTGCCGCAGTCTCGAGAGCGAAGTGGCGTCGCGGCCTTCGCTGGTCTGGTCGCACGATGTCGGCACGACGTGGCACGCGATCGAGCTCGATCCGAAGGCTGGCCGGCCCGCGGGCTTCGTGACGACGCACCGGGATCTGGCACTGTTCTGCACGAATGGCCAGCTCTGGAAACACGCCGCTGGCGGCGATGAGACCCTCGAACGCTGGAGCCGGTGGGGCACCCCGAACCCGGACGCCGAGGCCGTGTCCGCGATCTGGCTCGCGGAGCCAGCAGTCTTGGTCTCCAGCAGCAAGCGCGTCTGGCGGACGACGGACTCCGGTGCCACGTGGACCCAGGTCGAGTCGCGCGCGGTCGTGAGTTTCGATGCCGTACCCAGCCTCGGGACCTGCGGAGTTCCTCCGGTTCCGTTCCCCATGATGGCCGTCAGTCGCGATGCGCAACGGCTGGATTTCACCGCGTGGTACGACTGGGACCGGGGTGACCCTGAGATCCAGCTGGGCGACCGGTCGCAGAAGGGTGATCCCGCATGCATCGTCGTCCACGCGAGCGCGCTGGACTGGCGAGTGGGACCGATCGAGCGGTCGATGTCAGGACAGCTCGTCGTGTGTGGTGGACGCAGCGACGGGACAGCTCTCGCGGACCTGCTGATGGAAGACAGCCGGCGGATCCCGGTCCCCGGCGTCGCCGGTCATCGGACCTTTCACGCCCGCACCGACCTCGCTCGTCGCAGCTGGATCGTCGGCAAGGGCGTGTACCAGCTCGCCGCAAGGCAGGACCGCTGGGAGCTCGTCTGGCCGAAACCCTGAGCGCTGCTCGGCTCGCGTTGTAGTCTTGGGGAGGAGAACTCCACCGTGCTCGCGTTCCTGACCGTACTGGCGACCCTGAGCCAATCACCGCCCCAGGTGCCAGCGTCGAAGCCTCCTCAGGCTGACTTGACGCGAGAGTCGAAGCCTGATCTCCCCGCGAGCGCCTGGACGCGGGATGTGTGCTTTCTCGACGCATCCACGATCGTCCTCGCGGACGCGCTCGGACACTCGCACACGTCGTTCGATGGCGGGCGCACCTGGAAGAGTGCGAAGATGGGCACCGTCGTGGACGCGCTGGTCGTCGACGCTCGGGAGGTCTTGTGGGGACTGGACCGCCCGCAAGGCATCGACGAGACGTCGCCCCCCGCGCTGGTCTGGTCGCAGGACGACGGGCTGACGTGGCGCAAGCACGAGCTGGATCCCAAGGTGTGCGTGCCCGTGGACTTCGTCGAAGGCACGCTCGGGTCATTGCTCCTCGCCGCCGACGGACAGCTCTGGATGATCGAGCCCGTCGAGGGCGGCGCCGTGGCCCGTATGAAGGCTTGGGGTCGGCCGAACCCCGACGTATCGGCGGTTTCCGCAATCCGGTTTGCGCGCAACTCGTTCTTGGTCTCCAGCGCCTCCGGGGTCTGGTCGACGACCGACGACGCCCGGACGTGGTTGCGCCTCGCGGAGAAGCCAGTCGTCGGCTTCTTCGGGCCGACATTCTCCGCATCGTGCGGCAGCGGGGTGGGATTGTGGTGCGGTTACACGCGACGGGGCGAACTGCTCACCTTCCGCGTCGAGGGGTCACTCATCGGGGCCAAGGTCAGCAGCGTGGCGCTTGCACAGATCGGCCAGCCACTAGATGGAGTCGGCAGCGTGCTCCACTGCGCGGGCGGCGAGCGCTTCTACATCTGCGGTGAGCGCAAGGACGGTCAAGCACTCGGTGCATGCGGCGATCGTCAGTTGAAGATGATCTACCCGTCCGGGCTGGCGGGGAAGCAAGCGGTCCGCGTGCGCGTCGGCGCGGACGGTCAGCCCTGGCTCGTCGGGAAGGGCGTGTACCGGCTGTCGCTGGCCGGTGATCGCTGGGATCTCGTCTGGCCGAAGCCCTGAGTGGGCGCGGCCCTGGCGCCGTCGAGGCGCTCAGCCGACAATCGGGCACACGTCCCGTTCGGGCCTGGCAACACGTGACACGACCAAAATGATCCGACTTGCCCTGCTGCTCGCCCTGTGCGCGAACCTGACGCCCGCTCAGGAGTCCGACGCTCCGCGGCGCGAGCCCGTGGCGCCCCGGCCGAGCGCGCGACCGCTCGACATCGTAGCTCTGGACGGCGGGCTGCTCTTGATGACCGACTCGGAGGGTTTCGCGCACAGCTCGCGCGACGGCGGGCGGACATGGGGGCGGACCAAGGTCGGCGTGCCCGTCGTGCGGCTCCTCGACGACCGCAACGGCGCCGTCTGGGGCCTGGTGCGGGGTTCGATTGCCAGCAGCGAGCCCGTGGCTGCGCTCATGCGTTCGCGCGACCAGGGACAGACGTGGCGACGCCTCGAGCTCGACTCCAGCTGCCGACCCATTTGCTTCGTCCCTGACTTCCGCGAGCTGGCGCTGCTCTCCAACGATGGCCAGCTCTGGCACTGGGTCCCCCGCGAGGATGGTGAAGGCGCCTGGGATCGGCTTGGCACCCCCAATCCGGATCGCAGCGGCGTGTGCGCACAGCGCATGGGCATGGACACGTTCCTGGTGTCGAGCCGCGAGCGGATCTACTCGTCCACCGACCTCGGTCGAACGTGGCGGATTCTCCGCGAGGGCGGCTGCGTCGAGCTGCTGTCTGTCCTCGGGGGACTCTTCTGCGCCACCGGCAGTCACACGGAATACGCTGTCACGAGCTCGGGCGAGCTCCTCGGCTACACCTCGCAGCTCGCAGGCGATGGCGCGGGTTGGGGTGCCTGGACGGCATCCGAGGCGCGCGTAGAGCGCAAGATCGCCGGCATCACGCAGGTCACCCACGCAGAGGTCGCCTGGTTCTCCGGAGCCATCGTCAGCGGGATGGACGAGCAGGGTCGCCCCGTCGCCATCCAGGTGCAGCGAGACCGCGACGAGCCGCTGCCGACCTTGCCGGGTACGGGCCCGATGCGCGTCACGCAGCGCGCGGGAGGAACCCATGCGCTCGGTGACGCGCTCTACGTCCTCGCAGGCCTATCGGATCGGTGGGCCTTCTTCCCGGAGCCTCCTCCAGGACTCCGTGATCAACCTCCACACTGGGAACTCGTCTGGCCCCTGAAATGACCGAGCCCCCGGACGCCGCGCGTCCGAGGGCTCGTTGAGTTTGCGACCTGGCGCCTCAGCCCTTCGCGCCGACCAGCTCGCGCTTCTTCGCGCCCGACGCCTTGCCGTTCGCCGACTTCGCCGCGCCCTCGCGCTGCGAGTGCTCGTGCACCACTTGCGCGACGCAGCAGGTCAGCTTCTTGCCGGTCGGGATGTGGAGAAACTCGTTCGGGCCGTGCGCGTTCGAGTGCGGGCCGAGGACGCCGGTGATCAGGAACTGCGCCTTGGGGAACTTCTTCCCGAGCATGCCCATGAACGGGATCGTGCCGCCCTCGCCCATGTAGCAGGCGCCCTTGCCGAAGAAGCTCTTCGACGCGGCGTCGACGCTCTTCTCGAGCCACGACGCGAGCTCCGGCGCGTTCCAGCCGTTGGCGCCCTTCTCGCCGGTGAAGGTGACCTTGGCGCCGTAGGGCGGCTTCTTCTCGAGCAGCTCCTTCAACTTGGCCGAGGCCTTCATCGCGTCCGCGGTCGGCGGCACGCGCACCGAGAGCTTGAAGGTCGTCTTCGGGCGCAGCACGTTGCCCGCGCTGGTCAGCGCCGGGATGCCGTCGACGCCGGTGATCGAGAGCGTCGGCCGCCAGGTGCGGTTGAGGATGCGCTCGACGTTGTCCTTGCCCATCGGCTTCATGCCCTCGACGAAGGGGAACTTCGACCAGATGTCGTTCTTCAGCACCTTGGCCGTGCCCTTGGCCTGCTCGAGGCGCTGCTTGGGGATCGCGACGTGCAGCTCCTTGAGCTTGATCGCGCCCGTCTCCTGGTCCTCGAGGCGCGAGAGCAGCCCGCGCAGCACGCGGAAGCTCGAGGCCACGATGCCGCTGGCGTCGCCCGAGTGCACGCCTTCGTGCAGCACCTCGACGGTCAGGTCGCCGGCGATCAGGCCGCGCAGCGAGGTCGTGCTCCACAGCTGGTCGTAGTTGCCGCAGCCCGAGTCGAGGCACACCACCAGGCTGACCTCGCCGATGCGCTTCTCCAGGTGGTCGATGTAGGCCGGCAGGTCGTAGCTGCCGCTCTCCTCGCAAGCCTCGATCAGCACCACGCAGCGCGCGTGCGGCAGGCCCTGCTTCTGCAGCGCTTCGATCGCCGTCAGCGAGGCGAAGGCCGCGTAGCCGTCGTCCGCGCCGCCGCGGCCGTACAAGCGGTCGCCGCGCATCACGGGCTTCCACGGATCGAGCCCCGCCTCCCAGCCGGTGAACTCGGGCTGCTTGTCGAGGTGGCCGTAGAGCATCACCGTCTCGCTCGTCGCCGCGGTCGCGGGGATCTCCATGTAGATCAGCGGCGTGCGGTTCGCGAGGCGCACGACCTCGACCGTCAGGCCCTGGATCGCGCGCTTCTTGCACCAGCCTTCGACCAGCGCCACCGCCCGATCCATGTGGCCGTTCTTGACCCAGTTGGGGTCGAAGAAGGGCGACTTGTTGGGGATCTTGATGTACTCGCTGATCGTCGGGACGATCGAGCTGTTCCAGGTGGTCTCGACGAACTGTTGGATCTGCTTCTTGTCCATGGTGGCGCTCTGGGTCGGGTCCTGCCGGGTTCGGGCGCGCCAGCATAGCGCGCGCCCTCGCCCGGCGAGAGCCGCCGGAATGCACGCGGCCGGAGCGGTGCTCCGGCCGTCGTCCCCGCGCCGCCGCGCTTCAGGCCGCGGCCGCCACCCGTGGTGCCGGGGGAACCGGCGTGCGCGCCGCGCGGCGCTGCGTCCAGCGCTGCACGAGCCAGGCGGTGAAGAGCGCCAGCACGATCAGGCCGAGGATCGGAGCGACGATCGCGGCGACCGAGACGAAGGTCGAGCCCGCGAGCTCGCCGGTCGCGACCACCGGGTTTCCCAGGCCGAGCGTCGTGACGCCCGAGACCGCGCGCGTCGCGACCGTCGCGACCTGCACCACGCCCGCCACCCCGCCGCCGACGATCATCGCCAGCGGCCAGCGCAGCCAGGGGTCGATGTCGGTGATGAAGGCCGTCGAGAGCAGCGCCCCCGCGACGACCGCCGCCGGCGTGGCGAGCGTGTCGAGGAAGTGGTCGAGGCCGGGGATGTAGTAGCCGCCGATCTCGAGCAGCGTCGCGCTGGCGAAGGCCACCAGCGCCGGCGTCGAGCCGATCCAGTCGAAGGCCGGTGCCACGTGCAGGACGTCGGCGTGGATGCCGATCGAGACCAGCAGCATCGGGACGAAGACGCGGAAGCCGCAGGCGGCCGAGAGGCCCAGGCCCGCGATCAAGCCCAGCAGGGCCTGGAGGATGTCTTGGGTGGTCGCCATGGTCGTGGAGCCCCCGCTCGGGGAGGCACCCCACCCTACGCCCGCGCCGGACGGCCCTTGCAGGCGAGTTGGCGGAAATCCTGCGCGGCCCGCGCTCAGTCCTGGCGCTGGCGCAGCTCGCGGCACAGGCGCGCAAAGGTCTCGAGCTCGATCTCGACGTTGCGGTCCGGCAGTTCGCCCCGCGCGCACTGCTCCAGCGCCGCCGCCTGGCGCGTCAGCTCGGGGAAGCCGTAGCTCCCGGCGCTGCCTTTCAGTTGATGCGCGAGGAAGGCCAGGCGCTTGGTGTCGCCGGCCTCGAGCGCCTCGGTCAGCTTGCGCACGTCGTTCTCCAGGTCGTCGACGAACAGGCGCACCAGCGCCAAGAGCTCGGGGTCGCCGTCCGCGGCCGGCCCGCCCCGTCCGGGCGGCGCGCCGTGCGGGCGTGAAGCCGCCGGCTGCACCCGGCCTTCGACTTCGCTCGACGACACGCGCACCAGCGTGCGGAACTGCGTGCGCGCCAGCGAGACCGCGTCCTGCGCCGGCGCCGCATGCAGCTGCGTGTCCCGGCGCGCCCAGCGCGCGACGCAGGCCAGGAAGCGGCAGCGGTCGACGGGCTTGGTGCAGAAGTCGTCGCAGCCCGCGTCGAGGCAGCGCTTGCGGTCGTGCGCCATCGCGTTGGCGGTCAGGGCCAGGATCGGCAGCCGGTAGCCCGCGGCGCGCAGGCGCGCCGTCGCGCCGTAGCCGTCGAGCCGCGGCATCTGCATGTCCATCACCACCACGTCGAAGGGCCGGCCCTGCGACTGCGCCGCCAGCGCCTTGCCGACCGCCTCGTGTCCGTCGACCGCCACCTCGACCTCGGCGCCGGCGTGGCGCAGGTAGTGCACGAGCAGGCGCTGGTTGTCGACGCCGTCCTCGGCCAGCAGGATGCGGCTGGTCAGGCGCACGCCGCTCTCGCGCGCCTCGTCCTCGTCGCGCCGGTCGCGCATGCGCAGGATCTCGTCGGCGCCGATCAGCTCGACGCCTTCCAGCGGCCCGGTGGTGATCGAGAAGCGGAAGGTGCTGCCGGCCTTGCGCCGGCTCTCGGCCGTGATCTCGCCGCCCATGCGCTCGACCAGCGACTTGCAGATCGAGAGGCCCAGCCCCGTGCCGCCGAAGCGGCGCGTGGTCGAGCTGTCGGCCTGCGTGAAGGGCCGGAACAGCCGCGCCAGCTGCTGCTCGTCCATGCCGATGCCCGTGTCGCGCACCGCGAAGTGCAGGCGGCCTTCCGGCCCCGTACCGCGCTCGAAGCCGACCTCCAGGCGCACCTCGCCGTGCTCGGTGAACTTGATCGCGTTGCCGATCAGGTTGATCAGCACCTGCTTGAGTCGCGTCGGGTCGGTCCGCATGCGCTCGGGCAACGCGTCGGGCAGCTGGATGCGCAGCTGCAGGCCCTTGGAGACGGCGCGCACGCTCATCACCGCCTGGACGTCGAGCACGACCTGCGCGGGCGAGCACTCGATCTCCTCGAGCGTCAGCTTGCCGGCCTCGATCTTGGACAGGTCGAGGATGTCGTTGATCAGCTGCAGCAGGTACTCGCCGTTGCGGCGGATCGTCGCCACCGCGTCGTGGCGGTCGGCCTGGTTGATGTCCTCGTCGTCGAGCCGCTCCGCGTAGCCGAGGATCGAGGTCATCGGCGTGCGGATCTCGTGGCTCATGTTGGCCAGGAACTCGCTCTTGGTGCGGTTGGCGCCCTCGGCCGCCTGCTGGGCGAGCACCAGCGCCTCCTCGGCGCGCGCGCGCTCCGTGACCTCGTTGGCCAGCTCGGTGTTCTTGAGCGAGAGCTGCGCCGTGCGGTCGCGCACGCGGCGTTCGAGCGTGCTGCGGATGCGCTCCAGCTCGCGCAGGTCGCCAGTGCGCGCGAACAGGCCGTAGCCGGCGAGCAGGAGCAGGAACAGCGAGTAGCCCAGGAGGTACTGGCGATGGCGCTGGCCGTCGTTGTGCAGATCGCGGAAGTGCAGATCGCAGGCCGCCAGCACGGCGGCGCTGGTCTCGCGCAGCTGCAGCGCGGCGAAGCGCGACTCGAGCTGGGCGCTGAGCTCGCGCAGGCCGATCAGCGCGTGCACGGCGCTGAAGATCGGGACGTGGCGCTCGTCGGCGGCCTGCCCGTGCTGCTGCGTGAGCTCGCGCACCTGCGCCAGCGCCAGCTCGCGCTGCTGCGGGTCGTCGCCGGCCTCGGCCAGCAACAGCAAGGCCAGGATCCGGTCGGAGGGACAGTAGGCGCCCTCGTCCGCGCAACCGTGGCGCGCCGCGACCAGCTGGCCGGTCATCAGCTGCAAGCTGGTGCGCGACTCGTTCCAGGACTGGGCCAGCTCGTGCGCCTCGCCCAGGCGTCGGCGATACGCGGCCAGCGACTCGTCGACGCGCGGGTCGGTCAGCGCGCCCCGGTAGAGCGTCTCGGACTCGATCACCGCCACGTGCTCCTCGAGTTGCTGCAGCAGCGCCGGCAGACCGGTGCGGCCGCTGGCCACCAGCTCGAGGCACTCGATCTCCAGCGTGCGCACGCCGCGCAGGTCCGAGACCAGCCCGCTGTGCGCCTCGAAGTCGACCGGTTGCGCGCGCACCAGGAGGTGCGCGAACAGCCCCAGGGCCAGGGTGCCGACGCCGCAGGCGAGGAGTTGCGAGCGAGTCATCGTGGGTCAGGCGCTGCGCGACAGGCCGTCCAGGCCGTCGGCCACGCGCACCGTGTTGCGGCCGGCCGCCTTGGCGGCGTACACGGCCTGGTCGGCGGCACGCAGCAGCTCGTCGGCGTCGCGGATCGTCAGGCCGCGCTCGGCGACGCCCAGGCTGACGGTCACGTGGCCGCGGAAGCCCTGGTACTCCATGAAATTGGCCTCGACGCCGGCGCGCAGCCGTTCGGCGCACATCAAGGTGCCCTGGGCGTCGCTGTTGACGTTGATCACCAGGAACTCCTCGCCGCCCAGGCGGCAGACGATGTCGCCGCGGCGCGCGAAGGTGCGCAGCACGTTGGCCGTCGAGCGCAGCACGAAGTCGCCGACGTCGTGGCCGTACTGGTCGTTGATGCGCTTGAAGTGGTCGATGTCGATCATCACCAGCGAGAGCGGCCGGTCGAGGCGCAGCGCCGACTCCCACTCCTGTTCCAGACGGCTCATGGCGAAGCGGCGGTTGGGCAGCTCGGTGAGCACGTCGGTCAGCGCCGCCGCGCGCAGCTTGCGCGTCAAGAGGCCCATCTCCGCCACCTGCTGCTCGCGCACGCGCTTGTCCTCGTCGACTTGCGTCTGCAGCTCGACCAGCCGCTGCGCCGCCTGCACGCGCGCCAGCAGGATGCGCGGGTTGAAGGGCTTGGCCACGTAGTCGTCGGCGCCGGCGTTGAAGGCGTCGACGATGCGGTCCTCCTCTTCCTTGGCGGTCAGGATCAGCACGTAGGTCTTGCGGCCGGCCTCGGTCTTGCGCAGCGCCTGGCACAGTTCCAGGCCGGTCATGCCGGGCATCATCCAGTCGGTGATCACCACCTGCGGGCCGTCGCTGAGCACGATGCTCAGCGCCTGCGCGCCGTCGGACGCGATCTCGACCTGGTAGCCGGCGCGCGACAGGTGCAGGCCCACGAGGCGCGCGAGCTTCTCGTCGTCGTCGACCACGAGCACGCGCACCGGGGCGCGCACCGGGCGCGCGACGGCGACCGAGGCGCGCTCCGAGCCCGGCTCCTCGGGCAGCTCGGGCAGCTCGCCGAAGGTCGCGGCCGGCTGTTGATCGAGCGCGAAGCCGTGCGCGGCGCTGGTCGGGATGCGCAGGAACTCGCCCCACTCCTTCCAGGCGCGCGCGGCGGCGGAGGCCAGCTGCTCCAGGCGCTCGGCCTCCAGTCCCTGGCGGCGCGCGAGAGCCTGCAACGCGCTCCACTGCTGCTCGAAGACCTCGGGGGCCGCGGCGCGGTCGCTGGCCAGCGCCAGCGCCAGGCGCGAGGCGAGTTCGAGCACCGTCGCCAGGCTCTCGACCTGCGGGTCGCCCTCCGCGGACTGGTTCTCGCTCTGCGCGCGCACCAGCACCGCTTGCGAGAAGGCGTCGGGCAGGCCCCAGTCGGCCAGCATCGCCGCCGTGACCTCGAACTGGTCGATGCCGAAGGCGCGGCGCTCGGCCTGGCAGAGCTGCGCCAGCGTCTGGTCCACGCAGCTGTCGAGCACCTGCGCGTACGTGTCGGGGTGCACCGAGGCCAGCGCCAGCATGCCGATGCGCGACAGGAGCCCCAGGGTGAAGGCTTCGGTCGGCTCGCCGCTCTTGAGCTCGCGCGCGAAGCACTGCGCGGCCACGGCGCAGGCCAGCGACGAGGACCAGTAGCGGTCGTAGCCGAAGGGCGAGCACACGCCCGAGCGGTTGCTGGTGACCAGCGTGAAGCCGAGCGCCACGTTGCGCACCGAGCGCATGCCCAGGCGCAGCGAGGCCTGCAGCACGCTGGAGCACGGCGGCTCGTTCACGCCGCGCGTGGCGTTGGCCATCTTCAGGATGCGGCCGGTCAGCGCCGGGTCGGCCTGCAGGCACCACAGCAGCTCCTCCATCGAAGCGTCTTCGCGCTGCGTGAGCCTGAGGATCGAGAGCCCGACGCCCGAGGGGGACGGCAGGCTGCCCGACAACTTCAGCTCTTCGAAGCGATCCTGGAACACGCGTGGAGGACTCCTAGGCGCTGCGGGCCTGCGGCGCGGACACGCTCTCGCCCAGACAACTCACCTGATTGCGTCCGGCCGACTTGGCGGCGTAGACGGCTTCGTCGGCGCCCTTGATCAGGGCGTCGATGCTCTTGGCCTCCGGTCCGCGCGCAGCGACGCCCAGGCTGACGGTGATGCGGCCGGCGTAGGCCCCGCCGCGCATCTCGTGGGCCGCGACCGCGACGCGCAGACGCTCGGCGCAGGCGCGCGCTTGCTGCAGGTTGGTGTTGGGGCAGATGACCAGGAACTCCTCGCCGCCCAGGCGCGTCGGTTCCTCGCCCAGGCGGCTGTGGTCGCGCAGCACGCCGGCCGTCTCGCGCAGCACGAGGTCGCCGATGCCGTGGCCGTGCGTGTCGTTGACCTGCTTGAAATGGTCGACGTCGACCATGATCACCGACAGCGGCCGGTCGTTGCGCACCGACGAGTCCCACTCCTGCTCGAGCTTCTTCAGTGCGTAGCGCCGGTTGGGCAGCTCGGTCAGCACGTCGGTCATCGCGGCGGTGCGCAGCTTGCGCGTCAGCTGGCCGAGCTCGGCGACCTGGTTGCGCACGGTGCTGCGCTCGCTCTCGACCTGCTGCTTGAGCTCGATCACGCGTTGGCCGCCCTTGAGGCGCGCCAGCAGGATGCGCGGGTTGAAGGGCTTGGTGACGAAGTCGTCGACGCCCGCGTCGAAGGCCTCGACCACGCGGTCCTCCTCGACACGGCCGGTCAGCAGCAGGAAGAATATGTCGCGGCCGGCCTCGATGCGCCGCAGCGCGCGACACAGCTCGAGGCCGTCCATCCCGGGCATCAGCCAGTCGGCGATGACCACCTGCGGGTTGGCCTCGAGCGCCAGCTGCAGCGCGGCCGTGCCGTCGCGGGCGACGCTGACCACGTGGCCGGAGCGGACCAGCAAGTGCTCCAGGAGCTTGAGCGAGGTCGGATCGTCGTCGACGGCCAGGACGCGCAGACCCTGTGCCGCGGGCGTGGCGGCCGGGGCCTGCGGAGCGACCGGGACACTTGGCGCCACCAGGTGACTCGGGGCGCTCGCACTGCCGGCGCGCGCGGCGAACTCGCCGATGCGCGCCAGCTCGATGCCGCGCTGGGCCGGGACCTTGAGCGTCGCGCCCCATTCGATCCACTCGCGGATGACGCCGTTGCAGAACTCGTTGAACTGCGCCTCGTGCAGGCCGAGCCGTTCGCGCAGCTCCTCGAGCGCGCGCGCCAGGCCGGCCCAGTCGACGTTCTCGCTCGACTCGGTCGTCAAGCAGGCCTCGGCCAGCCCGCTGGCCAGCGCGAGCACCTGGGTCAGGCCGGCGCGACGCCCCGCGCCGTCCTTGGCGTTGCGCGGTTCCTCGTAGGCCAGCACGGCCTCGGTGAAGGTCGACGGCAGCCCCCACTCTTCGAGCATGTAGGCGCCGACCTCGGCGTGGTCGATCTCGAAGGACTGGCGCTCCGCGCGGCGCAGCGCCATGCGCTGCGTTCCCGCGGCGCCCAAGAGGCGCGCGTAGTCCTCGGGGTGCACGCAGGCCAGCGCCAGGCTGCCGATGTCGGCCAGGAGGCCCAGGACGTAGGCCTCGGCCGGCGTGCCGATGCGCGTCGCGCGGCTGATCGCCTGGGCCGCGACCGCGCGCGCCAGCGACATCGACCAGTAACGGTCGTACTGGAAGGCGCTGCACGCGCCCTGGCGGTAGTTCGAGACCAGCGAGAGGCCGAGCGCCACGTTGCGCACTGCGCGCACGCCCAGGCGCATGGTCGCCTCGCTGACCGTCGTCACCGCGCTGGCGCCGCCCGCGGCCGCGCTGTTGGCGATCTTGAGCAGGCGCCCGGTCAGCGCCGGGTCGGCCATGATCGCCTGGCCGATCTCCTCGGCGGAGAAGTCCTCGCCCTGCGTCAACTTGAGGATCCGCATCCCGACGCCGGGCGGCGACGGCAGGTTGCCGGTCAGCTTCAGCTCGTCGAAGGTCTTCTTGATCATGGGTCCGGCAGGATCAGGCGCGCACTTCGCGCAGGGCCGACGCGACGGCGTTCCAGTGGGCTTCCGCAGCCGCGCAGAGCTCGTCCAGGCCCTCGGACTTGCGCCTCCGGGCCGTCGCTTCGATGCGCTGGCAGCAGTCCGAGAGCGTGCGCGCGCCGATGTTGGCGCTCGAGGACTTGAGCGTGTGCGAGGCGCGCTCGAGCAGCTCGAGGTCGCCGCGCTCGAGCGCGCTGCGGATCTCGGCCAGGCGTTGCGGCGCGTCCTCGAGGTAGATCGCGATCAGCTCGCGCAGCAAGCCCGGTTCGTCACGCCCGCCGAGTTCGCGCAGCGCGTCGAGCGCCGCGGCGTCGATCGCCGGCCGTTCCGACGGAGCCGGCGAGCCAGGGTTCGGGAGAGAGACGCTCATGGTCCGGCGGTCGCGTGGAGACGAGGCTGCGAAGCGACTGGAACGTTCGCGCTTCGATCCTGCCTTGATCGACGCGTCTGCGCCGGGACTTGCGGGCTATCGACGCGCCGCTACGGGAGGCCGCGCTCCCCTGTCGCGCCCGGAAAGTCCTTCCGGGTCACCAGACCAGCCGCCAGCCGTTCGTCACGTTGGCCGTGGCCGGCGGGCAGAAGGTCGTCGACGCATTGCGGTACCACGCGGAGTAGTAGCGCAGGGCGGAGCTGCCGACCGCGACGCCCCCGCGCTGCGAGAGCGTCAGGCTCTGGTCGTTGGCGAAGTTCGAGTCCGGGAAGGCGGCCTGGCCTGCGGCGGCGTTGCGACCGCGCAGGCGCACCATCGAACCGCCGGCGCACAGCACGCCGTCGTGGAAGGCCTGGTCGCCGGCCGCGGCGTGCTGCAGGAAGAGCGTGAAGGAAAAGGTCGGCGTGCCGTTCGAGTGCAGCACCACGTCGTCGTTGGCCGCCGCGCCGCTGAGCGTCAGCTGCGCGCCCGCGGGCTGGAAGCTGTTGGCGCAGCCGCGCCCCGGGCCGCCGTCGTTGGCGCACGGGCAGGGCGTCGTGTGGTCGGTCAGCGTGCCGTCACCGAAGCAGAACGGTTGCGCGACGGCCGACACGACCTCGAAGCGGAAGAACAGCACCTCGTGCGAGCGCAGCACGTTCGCGACGGCCGTCACGGGCACGCTCTGGCCGGCGTCGCTGACCGTGAAGTGCAGCGCGTAGTTGGCGGTCGTGCGGTTGGTCGCCAGGGCGCCGGGGAAGTCGAGCACGTGGCCCTGCGCGAAGTCGTCGTCGGCGGGCGTCGTCAGGTGGTTCGCCAGGTTGTAGCCCGCGAGCGCCAGGTAGTAGGTCCCGGGCGCCAGCGTGCGCGTCAGCTCGGACTGCACCAGGCCGGTCTGGTACTTGTCGTCGTTGCCCGCGCCGGCGATCGCCTGCAGGTTCGCGTCGTAGAGCCAGAGGTCCGTGTCCGACAGGTGGCCCTGGCCGACGCAGCTGATCGTGAGCGGGCCGGCGACGAAGGTGCCGAGCGCCAGGGCGCTGATGGCGCTGGTCGAAAACGTCGCGGTGTAGGGTTGCGTCGTCGAGCCGTTGCCCGTGACGCGCCAGTAGAGCTCCTCCGCGCCGCCGAAGCCGTACCAGGCGCTGGTGCGCGGCGTGGCGACGGAGCCGTCGCCGCTGCCGGTGCTCAACGTGGCGTCGATGCCCGTCGCCGTGCCGCCCGCGCCGGGCGCGCCGGCCTGCGCCAGGCCGCGCAGCGTCGTCACCAGACCCGGGGTCGCGCTCGCGAGCGCCAGCTCGTGGCGGTAGATCCCCGCGGGCAGCGCGCAGGTCTGGACGCGGAACACGTCGGCGCTGGGCAGCGTGACGTCGCCCGGGCCGGTCAGCGTGCCGGTGGTGCTGCCGCTCAGCGTGTCACCCGGCGCGAGGCAGGAGACGACCGTCGCCTCCGTGCGCAGCGAGTTGGGCTCGAGCTCGTTGAAGGCCGTCTGCGCGAAGGCCGCCTGCGCGAAGGCGGGCACGCACGCGGCGGCGCTGAGCAGGTAGGCGGTTCTCATTCCGACGGCATCCGGAGCCGCGGCGGCCCGTCCCAGGCCGTGCGCTGCGGAGCTTCGGCAAGTCTACCCGCGCTCCGCGAACTCGCACGGGCGGCCGGCCGACCTGCCCCATCAGGCAGCGCCGGCCCGCGCGCTCACCACACCAGGCGCCAGCCGTTGGTCGCGTTGGCGGTCGCGGGCGGGCAGAAGGTCGAGGACGCGTTGCGGTAGTAGCCCTGGTAGAAGCGCACCGCGCCGCTGCCGGGCGCCACGCCGCCGCGCACCGAGAGCAGCGGGTCGCCGGCGTCGGGGAACTGGCTCGCGCCGCCGGCCGAGGTGCGCGTGCGCAGGCGCACGAGCGAGTTGCCGAGGCAGCGCACGCCGTCGCCCCACAGCGTGTCGCCGGTGGCGTCCGACTGAAGGTACAGGCAAGGCGCCGTCGCGGGCATGCCCTCGGCGTACAGCACCATCGTGTCCGGGTTGAGCGTGCCGACCGCTTCGAGCTTGCCGCCCTGCGGATCGACGCTGTTGCCGCAGCCGCGGCCGGTCAGGCCGAAGTTGCCGCAGGGGCAGGCGGTGGTCAGCGTCGGATCGAGGCCGTCGCCCGAGCACAGGAGCTGGCTCGGCTGCAGGTCCTCGCCGGCGAGCGTCCAGCCGGTCAGCGAGCCCGCGTCGAGGTTGGCCCAGTCTTCGATCACCAGCGTCCAGCTGCCCGCGGGCCCGGCGATCTGGCCCAGCGGCGTGTCGGAGATGCCGTTGGTCCAGCGCCCGGCGCCGGTGTTCATGTACGGCTCGTAGTAGCCCGGCGAGAGGTTCGCGGGGCCGGCCTGCAGCGTCGCGCCGTTGCTCGGCACGAGCACGAAGTCGCCGAACACGAAGTCGCCGTGGTCGCCGGCGCCGGAGCCGCTGAAGCCCGGGCGCACGATCAGGTTGTGCTTGGCGCCGGCCGGATCGCGCAGGTAGACGTGCAGGTCGCCGCGCCAGGTGTGCGTCAGGCCGTGCAGCGTCACCGAGCTGACGCTCGCGACCGCCTGCGGCACGGCGACGCTCGACTGCAGCGCGACGCCGGTGAACGTGCCGTTCCAAGCGCCGGGCGTGCCGGTCGGGTCGGGGATCGAACCACCCGGCCCGGCGAGCGCGAAATTGCCCGCCTGCGCGGCGGGAGCGAGAGCCAGGGTGAGGAGCAGGGCGAGCGTCGTCTTCATGATGCCGATCCGGTTGGGACCCCGATCCGGGGGTGCGGTCGAGGGCCCCACCCGGACCCGCGACGCGGGCACGTGCGGTCCGCCGGGGAGCAGGACACTCGACGCTGAAGTGTCCCCCACGATCCCGGGTCGGGCAAAAACGCCGCCCGCGAAGTCGCGGGCGGGGGACGGTCGTCCAGCAGTCGGAAAAGGCTTCCGTCAGTTCTTGCGCGTGCCCTGCAGCTCGTCGGCCAGGGCGTTGCAGTCGTAGACGCGGCGCAGCGACTCGATGATCGCGCGCGAGTCGACCGAGACGGCGCGCGCCTGCTCGTCCTGGTAGGCGATGTCGAGCACCAGGCTGTGGATGTTGCCGTCGAAGATCAGCCCGACCACCTCGCCGGCCTTGTTGATCGTCGGCGAGCCCGAGTTGCCGCCGATGATGTCGCAGGTCGACACGAAGTTGTACGGCGTGTTCAGGTTGACCGAGTCCTTGGCCGCGGCCCAGCGCGGCGGCAGCTGGAAGGGCGGCAGGTTGTCGCGCTCCTCGGAGCGCTCGTACAGGCCGGCGAAGTTGGTGTAGGGCGCGACCGGCTTGCCGTTCTCGCTGTAGCCCTTGACCGCCCCGTACGACAGGCGCAGCGTGAAGGTCGCGTCCGGGTACTGGTCCTCGCCGTTGACCGCGAAGCTGGCGGCCGCGACCTTCGAGTAGCCGAGCTTCTCGACGGCGTCGACCTCGTCCTCGAAACGCTTGCGCAGCTTGCGGTTCTCGTCGTCGAGCGTGCGCGCCAGCTGGATCAGCGGGTCCTTCGAGTTCTTGATCGCCTCCTGGCCGCCGGCCGCGAGCTTCTTGCGCTCGTCGATCGAGATCAGCTTCGAACCGAGGATGAGCTCCTCGGCACGGGCGCGCGGGCTCTTGCCGGCCAGCGCCTTGACCACCGTCTCGTCCTTGCCGCCGAGCAGCTCGACCATCTGCTGCAGGCCGGCGCACAGGTTCTCGATCTCCAGGTCGGGGTAGATCGGCGCGGGCGAGAAGAGCTGCAGCTCGAGCGAAGCCATGTTGGACTCGCGGTACTCGCGCAGGCGCTCGCCGCTGGGCCGCGCCTTCTCGTCCGCCAGGCGCAGCAGGTCCTTGGCCTTGCCGAACAGGGCGCCGCCCAGGTTCATCCCGCCGCCGCCCAGCGCCGCCAGGCGCAGCGCGAACTCACGCTGCGTCTTGCGCGCGCGCGCGATGTCGTCCCAGCCGTCGCCCCACTTCTTCTGCCACTCGGGGTTGGCGGCGACCGCGGCGCGCAGCTTGGTCTCGGCCTGCTGCTTGGCGTCCATGATCGCGGGGTCCATCAGGCCGCCGTAGATGCCGGTGCGCGCCTTGCGCGAGTTCTGCACGCCGAAGTAGTCGCCCTCGGCGATGCGCCGCGCCTCCTCGCTGCGGCCCGAGAAGGTCGCCAGCTGCACCTCGCGCCGCCACAGGCTGCGCAGCGTCAGCGGGTAGCTGAAGTCGCGCAGGTACTCGAGGTGGTCGACGGTGAACAGCCGCTCCGTGCGGCCCGGGTGGCCGGCGACGAACACCAGCTCGTTGTCGGTCGTGCCGTTGCGGCTCCACTTCAGGTAGTGCTCCGCCTGCAGCGGCTTGTCGCCCTCGTAGATGCGGAAGAAGCACATGTCGAGGTCGAAGCGCGGGAACTCGAAGTTGTCCGGGTCGCCGCCGAAGAACGCGATGCCCTTCTCGGGCGCCATCACCAGCCGCACGTCGGTGTAGCGCTTGTACGAATAGAGGTGGAAGCGCGCGCCCTGGAAGAGCTCGACGCTCTCGCAGTGCAGGCCGGTCTTCTGCTTCGCTTCTTCCTCGATCTCCGAGCGCAGCTTGCGCCGCGCCGCACCGGCCTCGGCGTTCGACATGCCGTCCTTGACCGCACCTTGCACACGCGCGCTGATGTCCTCGATCGTCCACAAGATGTCGATCTCGAGGTCGGGGCACTTGAGCTCGTCGACGGCCGTCTTGGCGTAGAAGCCCTCGGCCAGCAGGTCGCGCTCCTTGGTCGAGAGCTTCTCGAGCATGTCCGAGCCGACGTGGTGGTTGGTCATCACCAGCCCGTTGGCCGACACCAGCGAGCCCGAGCCGCCGGTCGAGAGGCGCACCGACGACTTCTGCACGTGCTCGAGCCACGCGTCGGTCAGCTCGAAGCCGTACTTGGCCTTGATCTGCTGCTTGGGCGCGCGGTTGAAGAGCCACATGCCCTCGTCGGCGCGCGCCGGGGCGAAGAGGCACGACAGGGCGAGCAGGGAGGTGACGACGGTCAGCGTGCGCGGCATGGGAGGTCCTCGCGGGGGGGCGGGGGGTGCGAACGGACGCGTCGGACGCGTCGCGGACCGCAGAGGATACGCAGCGCCGGGCCGGACGAGAACCACCCGCGTTTCAGCGCGGCGGCGGCGGCGGTATGGGTTGGGCAAGCCGCTCGAGCCCGGCGCGTGCATCGAGCAGCACCGTGTCGTCCGGCAGCTGGTTCGTGATGTGGATGCGCAGCGCCGATTCGTAGGCGGCGCGCGCTTCGGCGGGCCGGCCGCGGTGCTCGTGCACGATCCCGAGCTCGACCCAGGCCTCGCGCGAGGCCGGCGCGAGCTGGAGCACGCGCTGCAGCGCGAGCAGCGCCTCGTCGTGCTGCCCCGCCTGGACCAGCGCCTGGCCCAGACACAGGTGCGCGTTGGCGTCCTGGGGCGCGATGCGCGCCCACTCGCGGAAGCGCTCGACCGCCTCCGGCCAGCGCCCCAGCGTGCAGGCCAGGATCCCGAGGTTGCTCAAGGCCTCCTCGAGCAGGAAGCCGCGCTCCTGGCGCAGGACGAGCACCTCGCTCAGCAACTGGTGCGCGCGCTCGAAGTGCGCGGCCGCCTGCTCCGGCTCGACCTCGCCCAGGGCGCGCCAGTACTCGGCTTCGGTCGTCATCAACGCCGTGTCGCGCAGCGGCTCGTCGGTCGTCGATCGCGCGTCCAGACGGCGCGTGTCCTCGTGGACGACCTCGAGCGCGCGGCGCAGCTCGCGGGCGCGCAGGCCGGCATCGGCGATCTCCTGGATGCGCTTGCCTTCCAGGACGGCTGTCTTGCGCACGACCGTCAGGCTGTCGGGGTACACCGCGCGCACGCGCTGCCACAGCGCGTGGTCGTCGCGCCACACCGGCACCAGGCGCGAGGCGCAGAAGGCCAGCGCGCCGAGCGCGGCGAGCGCTCCGGCGAGGAGCGGGACACGCCAGGCCGGGCGCGACTCGAGCCCCTGCACCAGCAAGCCGCCAGCGAGCAGCGCGAAGGGCAGGCACGAGAGGTAGCTGTAGCGCTCCGCGACCAGCTGCGGCCCGGTCTGCACCAGGCCGAGCACCGGCAGCACCAGGATCGCGTACACCGCGAAGGCCGCGAGCAGCGCCGACGCGCGCCCCATCCAGGCCAGCGTCAAGCCGAGCAACAGGCCGAGCGCCGACAGCACGTAGCGCGCGTCGAGCGCGCGCACCACGTCGGGCTGCGGGTGGAAGGGGCTGAGCCCGAGCGGCAGGCAGGTCGACCAGGCGTAGAACGCCGCGCCGTACCAGGCCTGCATCAGGCGCGGCCCGAGCGGGAACTGCTCCAACGACGCCATCGCCTTGGGCAGCGCCGCCTGCCCGCGCCACGCCAGCCAGGCAAACAGCAGGCCGAGCGCCAGGAACGGCAGCTTCTCCCCGATCACGCGCCCCAGCCCCGCGAAGCCGCGCGCGGCCGACACGCGGCGCAGCGGCCAGACATCGAGCACGAAGAGCGCCAGCGGCAGCGTGAAGCCGATGCCCTTGCCCAGCAGCGCGAGCAGGAAGCAGGCCAGCGCCAGCGACGCATCGCGCCCCCAGCGGGCGTCCGCGCGCGCCGCGTGCCGCAGCCAGAACAGGAGGCACAGCGCGTAGAACGGACCCGACACGACGTCGCGCCGCTCGGTGATCCAGGCCACGGACTCGACGCGCAGCGGGTGCAGCGCGAAGAACAGGGCCGCCGCCAGCGCCCCGAGCTCGACGTGCGCGCGCGACGCGGCCGGCAGCACGCGCGCCAGCAGCTCGCGCGCCAGGAACAGCACGCACACGCCCGTGCAGGCGTGCCAGGCGACGTTGACCGCGTGGAAGGCCGGCGCGTCGAGCCCCCACAGCGAGTAGTCGAGCCCCAGCGTCAGCCAGGCGAGCGGCTGGTACGGGCCGTTGTAGGACTCGGTGAACATCCACGCGAGCTGCTCGCGGCCGAGCCCGCGCCACGCCGCGTGGTCGAGGAAGTTGACCTTGTCGTCCCAGTCGAGGAAGCCGCCTTCGAGCGCGGGGCGGAACAGGAGCGCGACCGCGGCGACGACCAGCAGGGCGTACAGGCCCAGGTGCGAGCCGGCCGGGGCCGGGGCCTGCGGGACCGGGGGCCGGGACATCCGGCGCACTCTAAGCGTGCACGCGGCGCGGTGCCACAGCGCCGCGCCAGTGCGCTGCGCGGGGTCTGCCGTGCAACCACGCTGCGCAGGACGCGCGCCGCGCGCTACCTTGGGGCGATGCGCACGCCGCTCGCCCTCTCGCTCGCGACCTTCTCGCTCGCGATCTGCTTCTCCGCCTGTGCCTCGACCGACCGGGCCTCCGTCGCCGCCGACACCGGCCCGGCCTCGATCGCCTACGGTTACGACAGCGCGCTCGACGCCCGCGCGGGCCTGGTCGTGCGCGACGCCGAGCACTGGGCGCGTGTGTGGAGCGAGCACCACCGCCGCCGGCTGCCGGTCCCGCCCGTGCCGGAGGTCGACTTCGCGCGCGAGATGGTGCTGGCGGTCACCTGCGGCGAGCGCCCGACCGGCGGCTACGGCCTGCGCATCGTCTCGGCCGTCGAGCGCGACGGTCGCCTGCACGTCCTGGCGCGCGAGTCGCGTCCGGCGGCCGGAGCGCTGTTGCCGACCGTGGTCACGACCCCCTACGCCCTGGCGCGCGTGCCGCGCTTCGCGGGCGAGGTCGTGTTCCAGTTCGAGTGAGAGCCTGCGCAGCGCGTGAACGGGCCCAACGCTGCCCTGACGTGCTTCCTACGCACTCCGCAAGGAGACCGGAGCGGTCGAGGTCGTTAGTGCTCCTGCGCGGAGCTGGATCCGGAGAGCGCAAGGCCTCCTGGGAACCTGATCTCCCGGGTAGGGACTCGAACGATCCGCTTCGCGCAGCAAGCTCATCCGCCTCGACGCCGGACGCGCCTCAGCGCCGGATGCGCCGAGGCCCGGCGGTCAGCGGTGAGATGCCGCCCGAGACCGTGAAGTCGATGCCGGTCAGGTCGCCGCCCTTGATGCGCACGATCTCGGGCTCGTTGAGCGTCGGGTAGACGCCGCAGTACGTGTCGCCCGGCCCGCAGATCGCGTCGTCGAGGTCGTCGTCCGAACCGGCCAGGATCAGGTACTCGCCCTGCGGCAGGTCGAGGAAGAGGTAGTCGAGGCCCGTGGTCGGGTTGACGATCTCCTGCGCGATCGTCGCCTGCGTCTTGGAGTCGATCGCCAGCACGTACAGGTCGACGTCGAGCACCACCACCGACGAATCGACCGTCATCGTCACCGCGATCGCCCGCGCGCCGCCGTTGGAGGCGACCGTCACCGTGCCGGAGTAGTTGCCGTCGAGCAGCCCCGTGCGGTTGACGTGCACCGAGATCGCCGCCGTGTCGCTGGTCACCGGGACCGGCACGATCAGCGGGATGCCCGAGAGCCAGCTCCCGCCGTCGACGGTCGAGACCGAGATCGAATCGACGTCGAGCAGGCCGTCGCCGGCGTTCGAGACGCCGACCAGGATCGTGGTCTGCGCCGTGCCGAAGGCCAGCGCGTCGGGCGCGAGGTCGAGCACCGGCCCGGGTCCGGGCACGACGCCCGCGGCGTCCTGCACGGCGCGGAAGGCGTTGATCAGGCCCTCGCCGTACAGGTCGTCGCGGCCCGCGACGCCGAGGTCGGTCGCTGTCGCCTTGAGCGCCGTCTCGAGCTGCGCCGGCGTCAGCGCCGGGTTGGCGGCCAGCATCAGGGCCGCGACGCCGGCCGCGTGCGGGCAGGCCATCGAGGTGCCCTGGTAGAAGGCGAACACCGGCGAGGGCGGCTGGAGCGCGTCGTCCATCAGCGTCGAGAGCACGCCGTCGACGAAGCCATCGCCGTCGAGGTCGACCGCCGCGTTGCCGCCGGGTCCCGCGAGGTCGATCGTCGTGCCGAAGTTCGAGTACGGCGCGCGCACGCCGTTGCGGTCGACCGCCGCCACCGAGATCACGCTGGTGTAGGCCGCGGGATAGCTGCGCTGCGAGGTGTTCTCGTTGCCCGACGAGGCGAAGAGCGTGAGCCCGGCGTTGCGCGCGGCGGTCACGGCGCTCTGCACCGCCGAGCTCGATCCCGGCCCGCCCAGGCTCATGTTGACCACATGCGCGCGCTGCAGCGGCAGCTGACCGGTCGCGTTCGCCAGCCGGGCGGCGTAGCGGATGGCGGTCGCGATGTCGGCGTCCGTGCCGCCCTGCGTGCCGAGCACGCGGCAGTGCATCACCTTGCCGGCCCAGGTGACGCCCGCGACGCCGCTGGCGTTGTTGGTCGCGGCCGCGATCGTGCCCGCGACGTGCGTGCCGTGGAACGAGCTCGGGTGCACGCCGTCGCTGTCGCCCTCGTCGGTCGGGTCGGCGTCGCGGCCGTCGCCGTCGCCGGCGCTGGCCGCGCTGGCGATGAAGTCGTAGCCCGCGATCTGGCGGCTGACCAGGTCGGGGTGGTTCGACTCGCCCGTGTCGAGCACGGCGACGATGATCGCGTCGTCGCCGGTGGTCAGGCCCCACGCGTCGGGCAGGTCGATCAGCGGGTAGTGCCACTGCAGGCCGTAGAACGAATCATCCGGCGTCACACCGCCGCCGTGGCGCGTGCGGATGCGGTTGGGCTCGGCCCATTCGATGCCGGGCTCCAGGCGCAGGCCTGCCGCCAGCGCGTGGGTCAGGCGCACCGCGTCCTCGTCGGCGAAGGCCGCCAGGCCCTCGACCGCGACGCGCTCGGTGCTGTCGTCGAGCGCCTCGATGCGCCGCAAGCCGCGCGAGGCGAGCAGCTCGGCCTGCGCCAGTGAAACCTGCGCTTGGGGATCCTGCGCCTGGGGATCCGGTGCCACGGCGCGGCCGATCAGCAGCTCGCCCGGCACGGCGCGCAGCCGCGCGCGGCCGTAGAGCGCGGCACTCGAGGGGGCGGCTTCCAGGCTCAGCGCCGGCGGCGTCGAGCGCTGCGTCGCGGTCGCGGCGGCGCGCGTGGCCTTCCAGCGCCAGCTAGCGCCCGGTGCGGCGACGACGCGGCTCGAGGCCGGCAGGGCGAGCTGGCCGTCGGCACGCGCGTGCAGCGCCACGCCGCGCAGCGGATCGCGCAGCCCGACGCCGGCGGGCTGCGGCAGCTCGAGCGCCTCGCAGACCGTCAGCGCGACCTGCTCCGACGACGATGCCGGACGCAGCTCGAATTCGTCGCCTGCCGTGACCTGCAGCACGTCGCGCTCCGACCAGCGCGGGTCGTCGGCGCGGTCGGCGCGCAGGCGCAGCGCGTACTCGGCGCGCCCGGCGCGCGAGCGCAACACCAGGTCGACCGTGCCGCGCAGCAGGAACGCCTGGCGCCCGGCCGCGTGCACGGCGATCGGCAGGCCGGCGACCGGGTCGTAGACCACCAGCTCGAGCGCCCCGGCGACGCCGGTCAGCTGCGCGCACTCGACCTCGACGCGCACCGGCTCGCGGCTGGTCAGGCGGAAGGCGTCGAGCGCGTCCTCGAGCGTGCCGACCGCGTCGCACAGCTCGACGCGCAGGCGCCCGTCGATGCGGCCGAGGTCCTGCGGGTGGTCGAGCGCGTCGTTCGGCTCCTCGACCGGCGCGGCCGTGAACTCCGCCACGAAGGCGATCGTCCCCCCCACGCTGGCCGGCCCGCCCCCGCCTCCTCCCCCGCCGCCGCAAGCGGTCGCGAGCAGCGCGAAGGACAGGAGCGCGAGGGAGGGGTGTGCGGTGCTCGGCATGGGCCAATCGTCTCCGGTAGAGCGGCGGACGGGCGATTCTAGGCCGCGCGTGCGGCACGCGGGAAGCGTGCGCCCGCGGTGCCAGCGGCACGGTGTCCGCGCGCCGAATCCTCGGCACGCTCAGCTGGCGCGCGGCAGGCGTTCGCGCAGGGCTTCGACGACGTCGTCGGGGTCGGGCCAGCCGCCGCCGAGCAGGCGCGTGAGGAAGCCCTGGTTGCGGCCGGCGACGTGCTCGCCGTCGAGGAACAGCTCGAACTGGCCGAGTTCGCCGACCTCGAGCGTCACGCGCTGGCCGAGCTCGCGCTCGATGTGCGCCGCGAGACTCGCGGCGCGGCGTTGGTAGCCTCAGGCGTTGCAGTAGCGCAGGACGAGCTTCACGTGCGCTCCAGCCTAGCGTCGCCGCGCGCGTCGCGCTCCACCAGCCGGCAGTCGAACACGCGCTCGAAGGCCGCGCACAGCTCGCGCTCGACCTCGCCCGGGCCGAGCGGGCGCCCGACGTGGTCGGCCAGGCGTGTCATCAGGGCCGGATCGAGGCCGCAGGGCGCGAAGGCGCGGAAGTCGGCGAGGTCGTTGTCGACGTTGAGCGCCAGGCCGTGCCAGCTGACCCAGCGCCGCACCGCGACGCCGATCGAGCACAATTTCAGCCCGCTGACCCACACGCCGGTCTTGCCCGCCACGCGCTCGCCGCGCACGCCGAGGCGCGCCAGCGCGTCGATCGCGACCTGTTCGAGCTCGCGCAGGTAGGCGTGCAGGTCGCGCCGGCCCTCGGGCAGGAAGCGGATCGGGTAGAGCACGATCTGGCCGGGCCCGTGCCAGGTCGCCTCGCCGCCGCGCGCGACCTCGAAGACCGGCAGCTCGGTCGCGCCGGCGGCCCCGACCGGCGCTCCGCGTCCGAGCGTCACGACGCGCTCGTGCTCGGTGACCAGCAGCGTGTCGGGGATCTCGTCCGCCAGCCGCGCCGCGACCAGCCGCTCCTGGAGCGCGTGCGCGTCCGGGTAGCGCGTGCGGCCGAGCCGGCGCAGCTCGACCACCTGCCGTCGCGCGTCCATGCCGAAGTCCGCGCTACTTGCGCTGGAAGATGTGCACCGCCATGCCGTGCACCGCCTCGGCGGCCTCCATCACGGCCTCGGGCAGCGTCGGGTGGGCGTGGATCGTGCGCGCGATGTCCTCGGCCGTCGCCCCCATCTCGATCGCCAGCGCGGCCTCGGCGATCAGCTCGGTGACTTCGGGGCCGACCATGTGCACGCCGAGCAGCTCGTCGGTCTCGGCGTCGGCGACGATCTTCACCATGCCCTCGGTGTCCATCAGGCTCATCGCGCGGCCCGAGGCGGCGAAGGGGAAGGAACCGGTCTTGGTCTTGCGGCCCGCGGCGGCGGCCTGTTCCTCGGTCAGGCCGACCGAAGCCATCTCGGGCGCGGTGAAGATCACGGCCGGCACGCAGCGCGCGTCGTAGGCCTCCTTGTGGCCGGCGATCACGCCCGCGGCGACCAGGCCTTCCTTCGAGCCCTTGTGCGCCAGCATCGGCTGGCCGGCGATGTCGCCGATCGCGTAGATGTTCGCGACGCTCGTGCGCATCTGCTTGTCGACGGCCAGGAAGCCCTTGGCGTCGAGCTTCAAGCCGGCCTTGTCGAGCGCCAGGCCGTCGCTGTAGGGCTTGCGGCCGACGGTCGAGAGGATCTGGTCGCACGGGATCGTGCTCTCGCCGCTCTTGCCCTTGACGCGCACGAAGCTCTGGCCGGCCTTGTGCTCGTAGCCTTGCGCGAAGGTCTCGGTCAGCAGCTCGATGCCGAGCTTCTTGAGCGAGCGCTCGATCACCTTGACGCAGTCCTTCTCCTGGCCCGGCAGCGCACCCGCGGTCGCTTCGAGCACGGTGACCTTGCTGCCGAGCTTGCGGTACATCATGCCGAGCTCGAGACCGATGTAGCCGCCCCCGATCACGACCAGGTGCTGCGGGATGCGTTTGGGCGCCAGCGCGCCGGTCGAGGACCACACCTTGTCCTCGTCGAAGGCGAAGCCCGGGATGGCGATCGGGATCGAGCCGGTGGCGATCACGATCTCGTCGGCCTTGAGCGTCTTGACGCCCTCCTTCGTCTGCACCTGGACGGTGTTGCGGTCGACGAAGCTCGCGCTGCCCATCAGCACTTCGACCTTGTGGTTCTTGAGCAGGCCGCCGACGCCGCCGGTCAGCTTGGCGACGATGCCGGCCTTCCAGTCGACGAGCTTGGCGAGGTCGAGCTTGACGCCCGTGGCCGAGATGCCCATCGCGCTCGCCTCGCCGATCTTGTGCAACAGCGACCCGGCGGCGATCAGCGCCTTGCTCGGGATGCAGCCGACGTTGAGGCAGGTGCCGCCGAGGTACTCCTTCTCGACGACCGTGACCGACTGTCCGAGCTGCGCGAGCCGGATCGCGCAGACGTAGCCTGCGGGACCGGCGCCGATCACGATCACCTTCTTGCTCATGGGTTGGGCTCCGTTGGAGGGCCGAACATGATAAGGAGGCGCGCCGGGCACGGCGAGGGCGCGCGGGCGGTCGGCGCCCGAGGTGCTCGTGCCCGCGGGACGGGCCCGCTATCCTCCCTCGCCCCCGATGTCGACCGCCACCCAGCCCCTGACGCACTGCCCGAACTGCAACGCGAAGCTCAAGCGCCCGGACCTGTCGCTGTGCGCCTACTGCGCGACGCCGCTGCAGCTCGGCGGCAAGGTCGGCGCGGCCACGGACGAGACCACGCAGCGCCTGAAGCGCCTGCGCGACAAGCCCGAGTTCGCGCCGCTGATGTCGGTCACGCCGCCCGACCACGAGGTCGAGGGGCAGGCGCGCCGGCGCCGCAGGTTCGCGCTGGCCCTGCTCGCGATCGGCGTGGCCTTCAGCGCCAGCGCGGCGCTCACCGGGCAGAAGCTCTGGTCGCCCTGGCACGGCGGAGGGGCGGTGCTCTACCTGCTCGGCGTGGCGAACCTGTTCCGCGCCGCGCAGATCCGCAGCCAGGCCCGCCGCCTCGCGATGCTGCGCCGCCCCGCGATCGTCGTCGAGCGCCGCAGCGAGACCGCGCTCTCGAAGGAGCGCACGCCGACGATCTACTACTTCACGCTGCGCTTCGACGACGGCAGCGAAGGCGAGTTCCGCTGGCGCGGCCAGGGCACGCTGTACGAGCCGCTGACCAACGGCATGACCGGCGTCGCCTTCACGCGCGGCCAGCAGCTGGTCGAGTTCAAGCGGCTCTGAGCGCTCAGAGCGGGAACGCCCCGTCGCCCGGCGTCGCGTGGCCCAGGCGCTCGGCGATCCCGATGAAGGCGTTGTACTGCTTGCGCAGGTGCAGCGGCACGTCGGCGTAGACGTCCTCGACCAGCGTCTTGAGCGCCATCTTCGGCGCCTGCTCCTGGCGGTGGATCTCGGCGTCGATCTCCTCGGTCAGGCGCTGCTCGAGCGCGGCGCGCTCGCCGCTGGTGAAGAGCTTCTTCGCCACCAAGAGCTTCTCGAAGCGCTCGATCGGGTCCTTGGCGGCCCAGGCGGCGACCTCGGCGTCCGAGCGGTACTTGGTCGGGTCGTCCGAGCTCGAGTGGCCGAGCATGCGGTAGGTCTTGAGCACGATCAGCGACGGTTCGCCCGCTCGCGCGCGCTCGTGCGCCTCCTTCGCCGCTGCGTAGCAGGCCAGGGCGTCGTTGCCGTCGACCTCGCGGCCGACGATGCCGTAGGCCAAGGCCTTGTCGGCGTAGGACTCGGCCGCGGTCTGGTTCTTCGAGCAGACCGAGATCGCCCAGCCGTTGTCGACGCACACGAAGTAGCACGGTGACTTCCACACCGCGGCGAAGTTCAGCCCGCTGTGGAAGCCGTTCGACGACGTCGCCCCGTCGCCGAAGTAGATCGCGTGCACCTCGTCGATTCCGCGCAGCTTCGCCGCGTGCGCCGCGCCGACGCCGTGAGGGATCTGCGTGCCGATGACGCTCGACCAGCTCGGGTAATGGCTGCCCTTGTGCTGGAAGTGGTTGCACATCTGCCGGCCCTTGGCCGTGTCGTTCGAGTTGCAGTACATCTGCGCGATGTACTCGGCGAGCGGCAAGCCGCGCATCACCGCCGCTCCCCCCTCGCGCAACCCCGACCACAACCAGTCCTGCGGCCGCAGCGCGAAGGCCGAGCCGCAAGTCGCCGCCTCGAGCCCCTTGGCCGTGCCGACGAAACCCACGCGCCCGGCGCGCTGCAACTTGAGCATGCGCTCGTCGAGCACCCGCACGCGCAGCATGTGCGTGAAGAGTTCCTTGAGCCGCTCATCGGACAGCGGCAAGGCACCGCCGACGAGCGTGCCGTCCTGGCGCAGGAGCTGTTGGAGCATCATCTCGGGTCGCCCGTGGGGGGCTCAGGAAGCTCGCTTGTTCTCACGGTCCAGGTCGGGCAGCGGCTTTCCCTGCACGTGGTAGTACAGGACATCCGGGTCGAGGTCGGCGCCATTGGGCCATCCGATCGTGCCCGTTTCGGGCAGCACACGGACTCGAGCCACGAACGATGGTTCACGGAGCGCTTCGAAGACTCCGCGGAAGGTCAGCAGCTTGCTCAAGTCGACCTCGCCGGCGACGCCATCCTCGAAGCGCAAGCGCAAGCGATGCCCCCCGAGGTGTTCGACGAAGATGATGTCCTTCAACATGGCTCACTCCAGCGGGGCGATCTTGACGAGCGGCTGCTCCTGCCGTGCACGGTCCCAGTTTGCAGCCAGCTCGACACGGTGCATAGACGCCCATTCCATCACCAGTCCCAGGGCGCGGGGCGAGAGCTTCCCCTCCAGCATGCGCAGCGGATCGATGGCGACGACCGCCTTCTGGTCGCCGTAGCGAACATGGAAGTGCGCGGGAGGATGATCGTTGTAGTACATCGTGATCAGCACTCCGAAGAAGCGGCTGATCTCGGGCATGGCGCTGCGCTCACATCGACAACAGGCCCGGATTCTCGAGCAAGCGCCGCATGTGCACCAGGAAGCGTGCGCCGTCGGCGCCGTCGGCCAGGCGGTGGTCGACGCTGCAGGAGAAGTTCATGTACTGGCGCACTTCGATCTTGTCGCCCTCGGACGTCTCGACGACGCCGGGGCGCTTGACGATGCGGTGCACGCCCAGGATCGCGATGTCGGGGAAGTTGATGATCGGCGTCGCCAGCGTGCCGCCGATCGAGCCGGCGTTGGTGATCGAGAAGGTCGAGCCCTTGAGCTCGTCGGACTTGACCTTGCCGGCGCGCGTGCGTTCGGCCAGCTCGTTGAGCTCGATCGCCAGCTGCAGGATGCCCTTGGCCTGCACCTCCTTGACCACCGGCACGATCAAGCCCTGCTCGGTGTCCATCGCGATGCCGAGGTTGACGTAGCCGTAGCGCACCAGTTCCTGCGCCGCCTCGTCGAGGTGGCCGTTGAGCATCGGGTACTTCGCCAGCGCCAGCGCCGTGGCCTTCATGATGAAGGGCATGATCGTGACCTTGACGCCCTGCTCGGCGCCGAAGGCCTTGGCGCTCTCGCGCAGCTTCATCAGGTCGGTGACGTCGATCTCCTCGACGACGGTGAAGTGCGGCGCGGTGAACTTCGAGCGCACCATCGCCTCGGCGATCTTGCGCCGCACGCCGCGGAAGGGCGTGCGCGTCTCGCGCGCGCCGGCCGGGATCGCGAGCGGAGCCGCGGGCGAACGCGCGGGAGCCGCTGCGCTCGCTGCAGCCGCTGCGGCCGGGGCCGGAGCCGCCGCGCCGCGCTTGACGAAGCTCTCGACGTCCGAGCGGCGCACGACGCCGTTGCGGCCCGAGCCCGGCACCTGGCCGAGGTCGACGCCCATCTCGCGCGCCAGACGGCGCGCGCTGGGCACGGCCAGCACCTTGTCGTCGCTCGCCTCGACGCGCGCGGCCGGAGCGCCGGCTGCGGCGCCGACCAGCACCGGCGCCGCGTGAGCCGGAGCCGCGTGCGCGGGTGCGGCGTGCGCGGGAGCGGCCACGCGCGCGGGTGCGCCGGCGGTCTGCAGCACGAAGATCACGCTGCCGACCGGCACGCGCTCGCCTTCCTTGGCCTTGAGCGCGGCGATCGTGCCCGCCGCGGGCGAGGGCACTTCGACCGTCGCCTTGTCGGTCATCACCTCGACGACCGACTGGTGTTCCTTGACGACGTCACCGGCCTTGACGAGCCACTTGACGATCTCGCCCTCCGCGATGCCCTCGCCGATGTCGGGCAGCTTGAACTCGAGCGTCGCGCCGCCGCTGGCGGCCGCGGGAGCTGCCGACTGCGCGGGCGGCACGGGCGCGCGGGCTGCGGCCGCTTGCGCCGGTGCCGGCGCGGGCTTCGCCGCCGCGGGAGCTGCGTGTCCGCCGCCGTGCGCAGGCGCCGCCGGGGCCTTCGCCGCCGCGCCCGTCTCGAGCACGAAGATCACGCTCCCGACCGGCACGCGGTCACCTTCCTTGGCCTTGAGTGCCGTGATCGTGCCGGCCGCGGGTGCGGGCACCTCGACCGTCGCCTTGTCGGTCATCACCTCGACGACCGACTGGTGTTCCTTGACGACGTCGCCGGCCTTGACGAGCCACTTGACGATCTCGCCCTCGGCGATGCCTTCGCCGATGTCGGGCAGCTTGAACTCGAGTGCCATGGTGGGTGTGCGGGGATGGGGGTGCGGTGGTCGCGGGGGCTGCGGTCTCAGAAGCCGTGCACGTGCTCGATCGCGTCGAGCACGCGCCGCTCGTCGGGCATGTAGTGGTGCTCCAGCGTGTTCGGGAAGGGCGTGTCGAAGCCCGTCACGCGCACCACCGGCGCCTCCATGTACTCGATCGCGTGCTCGGCGATCAGCGCGCTGATCTCGCCGCCGAAGCCGCAGAAGCGCGGCGCTTCGTGCACGACGACCACGCGGCCGGTCTGCTTGGCGGCCTCGATCACGCCCTCCTCGTCGAGCGGCAGCAGCGTGCGCAGGTCGACGACCAGCGACTCGATGCCCTTCTCCGCCGCCTGGTCGGCCGCGCGCTGGCACACCGGCACCATCGCGCCATAGCAGAAGACCGTCACGTTGCGGCCTTCGCGCACGGTGCGCAGCGTCGAGAGGTCGACCTTGTAGCGGCCTTCGGGCACCTCGCCCTTGAGCTGGCGGTAGAGCGCCTTGGGCTCGAGGAACAGCACCGGATCGGGATCGTCGATCGAGGCCAGCAGGAGCCCCTTGGCGTCGTAGGGCGTCGAGGGGATCACGACCTTGAGGCCCGGCGTGTGGCAGAAGTACGCCTCGCCCGATTGCGAGTGGTAGAGCCCGCCGCGGATGCCGCCGCCGTAGGGCGTGCGGATCACCATCGGACAGGTGTACTGGCCGCCCGAGCGGTAGCGGAACTTCGCCGCCTCGCTGACGATCTGGTCGAAGGCCGGGAAGATGAAGTCCTGGAACTGGATCTCGCACACCGGCTTGAGACCGTTGAGCGCCATCCCGATGCCCGCGCCGACGATGCCGTCCTCGCTGAGCGGCGTGTCGAAGCAGCGGTTCTCGCCGAACTCCTTGGTCAGGCCTTCGGTCGCGAGGAACACGCCGCCCTTGGGGCCGACGTCCTCGCCGAAGACGACCACGTTCGGGTCGTCGCGCATGGCGGTCTTCAGGGCGTCGTTGACGGCTTGGAGCAGGGTCAGTGTGGCCATGTTGCGTACTGGGGTCGCGGTGGGAGCGTGCGGGCTCAGAGCGGAAACTTGCCGTCGCCGGCGCTGGCGTCGCCCTTGCGACGCGCGAGGTCGAAGGCGGCCTCGCCCTGCTTGCGGATGTGCGCGGGGACGTCGGCGTAGACGTCGCTGAAGATGCTCTCGATCCCCGGGCGCGGCGTGGCCTCGGCGATCTTCGCCGCGGCGTCGACCTCGGCCAGGGCTTCGGTCGTCCACTGCGCGCGCAGGTCCTCGTTCCAGAGCTTCTTCTTGGCCAGGAATTTCTCGAAGCGCAGCACGGGGTCCTTCTTCTCCCACTCGGCGAACTGCTCCTTCGGCACGTAGCGCGAGGGATCGTCCGAGGTCGAGTGGCCGGCCATGCGGAAGGTGAAGGCCTCGATCAGCGTGGGCCCGCCGCCGCGCCGCGCGCGCTCGACCGCCGCCAGCGTCGCCTGGCGCACGGCCAACACGTCGTTGCCGTCGACCAGGACGCCCGGCACGCCGTAGGCCTTGCCCTTGATCGCGTAGCTCTCCGAAGCCGTCTGCTTCGAGCTCGGGCAGGAGATCGCCCACTGGTTGTTCTGGCACAGGAACACCACCGGCGCCTTCCACACGCCGGCGAAGGTCAGGCCCGAGTGGAAACCCAGGCTCGAGGTGCCGCCGTCGCCGAAGCTCGCCAGCGCGACGGTGTCCTCGCCGCGCTGCTTCATCGCGTAGGCCGCCCCCACCGCCTGCGGGATGTGCGTTCCGATCGGCGAGCTGATCGAGACGAACTTCACGGGCTCGACGAAGCTGAAGTGCACCGGCATCTGCCGGCCCTTCGCGCCGTCGCGCGCGTTGCCGAACATGTTGTGCATCATCTCGACCATCGGCACGCCGTGGTACAGCGCCATGCCGAAGTCGCGGTAGCTCGGGAACAGCCAGTCCGTACGCCGCAGCGCCGCCGCCGCGCCGATCTGCGTGGCCTCGACGCCCTTGTTGGGGATCGAGAAGCCGATGCGGCCCGAACGCTGCAGCTTCATGCAGGTGTCGTCGAAGGCGCGCGTGCGCAAGAGCGTCCTGTAGCAGTGCAGGAGCTCGTCGTTCGTCATCCCGACGTCGTGACCGTTCACGCCGCCGTCGGGCTCGATGACCGTGAGGAGTTGGGAGGCTGCCATGGTGGTTCGCGGGTCAGGAGAGCGGCGGGAGCGGGGCGTCGTGCGGTTTGCGGGCGCGGCGCTCGCGCACCAGCCGCGCGGCGAAGAACTCGCCGGCCTTGTACGAGGAGCGCACCAGCGGGCCCGAGGCGACGTAGGCGAAACCCAGCCGCGTGCCCAGGCGCTGGTACTCGTCGAAGCGCTCGGGCGTCACGTACTCGCGCACCGGCGCGTGCTTGAGCGTCGGGCGCAGGTACTGGCCCAGGGTCAGGAACTCGACGCCCGCCGCGCGCAGCTCCTCGAGCGCCGTGACGATCTCCGCGTGCGTCTCGCCCAGGCCGAGCATCAGCGAGGACTTGGTGAACACCTCGGGATCGTGGGCCTTCGCGCCGCGCAGCGTCGCCAGCGAGCGCTCGAACGAGCAGCGCGGGTCGCGGATCTTGCGCTGCAGCCGCGAGACCACCTCGACGTTGTGCGCCAGCACGTCCGGGCGCGCGTCCATCAAGGTCGTCAGGTCCGTGCCCTGGTAGTCGGGGATCAGCGTCTCGACCACCGTGCGCGGCGCCTGGCGCCGCAGCTCGCGGATGCACTCGGCGTAGTGCGCCGAGCCGCCGTCCGGGAGGTCGTCGCGGTCGACGCTGGTGATCACGACGTAGGCCAGATCCAGCGCCGCCACCGCCTGGCCGACGTGGCGCGGCTCGTCGGGATCCGGCGGGGCCGCGCGGTCGACGGTCTTGACGGCGCAGAAGCGGCAACGGCGCGTGCACTCGTCGCCCAGCACCATCAGGGTCATCGTCGCGTGCTCGCCCTTCCAGCACTCGCCGATGTTCGGGCAGCGCGCCTCCTCGCACACCGTGTGGAGCTTGAGCTCGCGCGCCAGGCCCTTGAGCCGACCGTAGGCCTCGCCGCCCGGCAGCGGCACCTTGAGCCAGGCCGGCTTGGGCTGGCGGGCCTTGGTCCAGCCCGGCACGGGCGCAGCGGGAGACCCGACAGGCGTCGGCGCGGCGTGCACGGTCGGGTCGTCGAAGGTGTCCACGTGGACCTCGCGGGGTGTCGCGAAGACCGGCTAGGATAGCAACCAGGCACCCGTCCGTCCGGCCCCCGCGCGGGCCTTTCCCGGCGCGGCACGCGGCACAGGACCCGCGCCCGCGCGCCTAGCGGCGCTCGAGCAGCCGCTCGCGCATCCAGGCCGGCAGCGTCAGCTCGCGCTCGGTCACCGCGCCGTCGCCGTCGAGGTCCCAGCGCGCGCGGAAGGCGTCGGGTGACGCGTCGACGCCGTAGTCGCCCAGGGCCCCGACGCGCAGGTCGATCTCGTTGGCGCGGATCACGCCGTCCTGGTCCTCGTCCCACAGGGTCACGAGCTCCGGCCGGCGCGTCAGCTCGCGCTTGTTGAGCGTCCCGTCGCGGTCCTCGTCGAAGAACGCCAGCACGCGCTCGCGCGTCGCGTCGGGCGGCAGGTGCGCCAGGAACAACTGGCGGTAGGGCCATTCGACGCCGTCCATGCCGCGGCCGCGCAGCGCCGGACGCGAACCGCGCAGCCGGCGCAGCGAGACCTCGCCGTCGCTGTCGAGGTCGAGCGCCGTCCAGTCCTCGTCGCGCAAGCGCAGGTCGCGCGGGTCGAGGAAGCCGTTGCGGTCCTGGTCGCGCGCCTCGAACAGCGCGTCGGCGCGCGCGCCGCCGAAGCGCAGGCCGCGCAGCGCGCCCGGAGCACGCGCGGCCTCATCGCGCGTCAAGCGTCCGTCGCGGTCCAGGTCGAGCGCCAGGAACAGCGCGCGCTCGACGTCGGGCCGCGTCAAGGCGCCGTCGCCGTCGCGGTCGAGCGCCGCCGGGTCGACGCCGTCGAAGAGCCGCGCCAGGTCGCCGTCGCGTCCGGTGCGGCCGCTGGAGCTGACCACCGGCGCGCGGAAAGCGACGGTCTCGGGCAGGAGCCCCGCGCGCGCGCAGTACTCGGCCAGCGAGACGCGCTCGTCGCCGTCGCGGTCGGCGTGCTCGAGCACGCCGCGCGCCAGCTCTGCGCCCTCCAGGAACGCGCTGCCGTCCGCGTCCTCGCGCGTGAACGACAGGCGCGCGGTCCAGGTGCTGGTCGTCGGCGCGACCGCCTCGCGCTTCGGACGCCCGAGCGCGGCGGCCGGCACGCTCAAGATGCGCTCGATCTCGTTCAGGTACGCCCAGCGCGAGCGCGCGTGGCTGACGTCCTTGTGCGGCCGGCCGGCCTCGTCGAGCATGCGGTCGAAGGCGAAGTTCTCGACCGCCACCGCGTAGCCCTGGCGCAGGCTGGCGAAGGTGCCCAGCGCGGCCGGCTGCGCGGAGACCGTCACGTCGGCGGCCAGCAGCCCTTCGGCGCCCGTCGCCAGCAGCACGCTCTGCAGGAAGGGCGGGTTGTAGAGCCGCAGCGGCACGAGCGTCTCGGTCGAGCCGCCGAGCTCCAGCGCGCCGATGCGCTTGGGCCGCGCCGGCAGGCTGAGGTCGAGGGTGGTCAGGAACGAGACCTGCATCCCGTTCTCGTCGCGCTCGGAGAGCAGGTACAGGTAGTCGCGCTCGACCGTGCGCGCCCCGCCCTGCGGCTGCGACAGGTCGACGTGGCTGAGCAGCACCATCGAGCGGAAGCGCAGGTTCTGGTCGACCGCCGTCGTCGGCCCCGGCTTGCGCCGCGGGTCGGGGTACAGCTGGCGCGGCTCCGTCGGCTCGGTGACGTCGAGCGCCACGTAGCCGCGCTCCTCGTCGAGCACCACGCACAGGAGGCGCGCGTCGCTGCGCGTGTCGCCCGGGCGTTCCTGGCCGGCTTCCTTGCGGGCCACCGGCTGGCTGTACTGGAACAGCAGCGCGACGTCGATCGCGCTGCGCAGCGGACCGCGCTCGGACTCGGGCGCGAAGCTCGAGACCAGCTGCGGCGCGATCGGCGCACGCACGTCGACGATCGCCAGGCCCGCCGGGCCGTCGGCGACGTAGACGTAGGGCCACTGCACGGCGAGCGCGCGCGCATCGCACATCGGCACGCGCGCCACGCGGCGGATGCGCGCGGGCTCGCGCACGTCGTAGATCGCCAGTCCGCCCGACCCCTCGGCCGCGTAGAGGAAGTCGCCGCGCACCGCCAGGTCGTGCGGCTCGATCGCCGCATGGAAGGCCAGGCGCTTGATCTCGCGCGGATCGCGCACGTCGAAGACGTGGATGCCGCGCGCGCCCTCGGCGGCGTACAGCGTGCGCGCGTGGCCCTGCAACGGTTCGCAGTCGAGCTCCAATGCCGTGACGTCGGGCTGCACCACCTTGCCCAGCGCGGGCGAGCCGGCCAGGCGCGTGCGGTCGAGCGCGACGGCCTCGATGCCGCGCCGGTCGGCGAAGAAGGCCAGCTGGCGCGCGAGCTGGAAGTTCGGCGAGCCCAAGCCCCAGGTGGCGCTCGAACGGTGGCATTCGACGCAGCTGCGCGCGCTCTTGCGCACGGTGTGCATCTGGTGGTGGATCATCGTGACGCCCGAGAGGCCGGCCTGCGTCACGGGCATCACCTGGTCGAGCACGCGCTCACCGCGCGCGTCCGTGACGCTGCCCATGGTCGAGAAGCCGGTCAGGTAGGGCGCGACCGCGCCGTGCTCGTTGAAGCCGGCGTAGAAGCTCTTCCAGGTGGCGAAGACCTTCTCCTGGGTCGTCACCCGGCCCTCGGTGCGGCGGCCGCTCAACAGGTCGAGCTGCGAGAGCGACTCGTTGCGGTCGAAATGGAAGCCCAGGAAGTTCGGGTTCCACGCGGCGTGGCAGGTGTAGCACTCGACCTTGCCGTGCGCGGCGGTCATGGCCTTGGCCGCGCGCGGGTTGTGGCGCGGGTGCGCGGGGTCGAGCACGTCGACGACCTGCACGACCTCGTGCTCGCGACCGTCGACCTTGCTCTTCAGCAGGACGCGCGAGCCTTCCTGTCGCAGGTGCTCGAGCCGCGTGCCGCGCTGCGTGCGCAGCGTCGCGCGCGCAGTGAACGTGCCGTGGCAGTCGCTGCACGAGATCTCGACCGCCTGCTCCATGGCCCCCACCAGCCGGCCGTCCCCCATCACGTCGTCGGCGGTGTGGCAGTCGATGCAGTGCATCCCGCGCTCGTGGTGCACGTCGGGCGGCGTGATCGACTCGTCGCGCAGGTAGAACTGGCGGTTGAGCAGCCGGTCGGTCGTGCCCTTGATCTCCGGTCCGCCCAGGGCGCCCGGCGGCAGCTGCGAGAGCCCGCGGAAGTTGAGCCCGATCGCCGCGTCGCCGTAGTGGCAGGCGGTGCAGGCCTGGGTAGTCGGCGCGCCGGTCATGCTGTGGCGGCGCGGGTGTCCCGGCTCGCCGTGCAGCGCCTGGCGGTCGGCGCTCTCGCTCAGGCCGTCGAGCGCGTACTCGACGTGGCAGGCTGCGCATCCCTGGCCGCGGTAGTCGCCGTCGAAGCCGACGCGGCCGCGGACCGCGCGGCCCTCCGACCACAGGTGGCACTGCATGCACTCCTTGCGCGCCAGGTCGCCGTAGTGCGCGGCGATGCCCGGCTGGCGCGCGCCGGGTTCGAAGGCCGGGACCTGCGACAGGCGCTCGAGCGGGCTCTCGCTGCCGCGCGGCGCCTGGGTGGCGAAGACGGCGAAGGGCGACTCCTTCTTCGCCAGCAGGCCGGCCTCGTAGTAGCCGTCCGACAGGTGGCCGGCCGTCGTGCCGTGCAGCGAAGCGCGCAGGTGCTCGACCACGCCCTCGTGGCAGCCGCCGCACACGCCCTCGGCGACGCGCAGATCCATCGGGTTGAGGAAGCGCCGCCAAGGCAGGTCGTCGTCGAGCGCCGCGACGCGCTCGTCGCGCGCCGGAGCGCGCGTGGCACGCACGTGCGCTTCGGACTTCGAGCGCGAGCGCGCGTTGCCGCCGTGGCAGTCGACGCAGCTGAGGGCGGCCTCGGGGTGCATCGGCTCGATGCCGGTGTGGCACTCGAGGCAACCGCTCGAGCCGTCGTCGGGCAGCTCCGGCCGGGCGGGCGGCGTTCCCGCGGGTTCCTGCGAGCCGAGCGCGGCGCACACGGCGAACAGCGCCGCGGCCGCGAGCCAGGCGCGCGCCCACCGCGGCCGAGCCCGCTCCGTCGCCATCCGCCAACGCTCCGGGGCCCGATCGGCGCGAGGAGGGCGCATGGCGGAGGCCGGGTTCAGGCGAACAGGCCCGGCAGCTTGCGCCCGCGCGCCAGGCGCGCCTTGGCGCCGAAGAGCTCGCAGATCGTCGGCGTGACGTCGACCACCTGGACCTCCTCGCGCAGCACCGCGCCGCGCTTGAAGTCCGGACCCCAGCACACGCAGGCGACCTGGCTGAGGTCCTCGCTGCCGTCGCCGTGGTCGAGTCCGCGGCGCGAGTTGAGGTCGCGGTCGCGGCCGAACTCGGGCAGCACGAAGATCGCCGTCGACTGCGCCAGCGCGGGGTCGTCGCGCACCACCTTGACCAGCTCGCCGAGCGCGGCGTCGTTGCGGCGGATGACCTCGACGTAGCCGTTGTACGTGCCGTGGGCTGTGTCGGCGTCCTGCAGCACGATGCCCGTGACCTTCGGCTTGAAGAGCGCGAGCAGGTTGCGCGCCACGCGCAGCGCCTTGCCGTCGCCCGAGTTGGCGCCGGTCATGTCGCCGGTGCCCTGCAGCAGCTCCTGCAGGATGTAGCGCTCGACCTGCGCGGCGGTCTCGGCCGAGTTGAGCGAGGTCTTGTCGCGCGCGCTCAACGCGCCGCGCAACTGCGCCAGGCGCGCCTCCTCGGCCGGGTCGCCGGCGCGCGGCTTGCCCAGCGACTCGAGCACGCGCTTGAACTCGCGGTTGAAGACGCCCTCGCCGTCGAGCGTGTTGGCCCCGTAGCGCTCGCCGTAGTCGGCGTGCAACCCGTAGGCGTAGTTCATCTGCTGCGTGCCGCCCGAGGTCGAGAGCCACACGTCGCTGGCCGAGAGGCCCAGGTCCTTGCGCAGGTACTCGAACAAGGTCGGGTCGGGGCCGCGCGAGTTCTCGCGGATGCCGCGCTGCTCGCTGATGCCGGTGAAGATCGAGAGCGTCGCGCCGAAGTGGCCCAGGTTGCCGGTGCGCGCGCGCGTGTAGACCACGCCTTCGTCGGCCAGCGCCTTGAGGTTGGGCACGTTCTCGGGGCTGCCGAGCGTCTCGCGCGTGCGCACGCCGCCGGCGAAGGCGATCAGGATCACGCGCTGCGTCTTGCGCTCGCGCGCACCCGGTTCGAGCGGGGCGGCCGGCGCCGCGCCGAGCGTGCCGGGCCACAGCGCGGCCCCGGCGGCCAGGGCGCCGAGTCTCAGGACGTCGCGTCGCTCGAGATGGACCATGCGAGGGAAGGCGGGGAGACGCTGCTCAATAGCGAGCGTACTCCGGGCTGGATACCAGCGCATAGACGACGATCTCGGGTCTGCAAGCCGGATCGGCCAGGGTCGCGACGAAAGTCGCCGCCTCCGCGGGCTCGGGGGCGCGGCCCAAGAGCCGCAGGAACAGGCCCTCGACCCAGGCGGGGTGCGCGCCGAGTTCCTCGCGCTTGGGGACCCGCGCCTTGCCCGAATCCAGGATCAGGCGCGCCACGACGCCGCGCAGCGGGGCGGGGTCGGCCAGGCCGTCGAGCGCCTCGCGCAGCGGCTCCGCTTCGCCGCGGGTCGGCAGGCGGTCGAGCAGGTCGACGTACAGCGTGCGCACGAACAAGCGGTTCTCGAGCGGCACGCCCTCGCGCACGCGCCGCGCGTAGGCCGCGCTCGCCAGCCACTCGCGCACCAGCTCGGGGTAGCAGCGCACGTCCTTGCGGAAGCGCGCGACCCAGGCCTGCAGCGCGGCGGGCTCGGGCCGGGCGTGCACCAGGCGCTGGTGCTCGCGCGCCAGGAAGTGCTTGTCGAACCAGGCGCTCTCGACGGCGATGCGCACGATGTCCGCCTGGTTGCGGCCGCTCTGTCCGAGGAAGGTACCCGGGGCCCCGTCGTAGACCTTCTTGCCGATCTCGAGCTCGCGCGTGTTCTTCGGCACCTCGAGGCCCGCGAGCTGCTCCATCACGACCGTGACGAAGGTGTCGGCGCCCGGGTTGCGCTGCTCGAAGCTCGACGAGAGCGCGATGCGGTGGACGGCGGCGCGCACGTCGAGCTGTCCGGCCGCGAGCTCGCCGGGCAGGGCCGCGATGCGCTCGCCCTGGGGCCGGAAGTTGTTGATCAGCAGGAAGTAGTAGAGCTGCTCCTCGTGCCAGCGCTCCCAGAACTCGGGCGAGCCGACCAGCGCGGCGCCCAGCTCGGACGCGCTCTGCTTCGACCACGCCGCGCGCTCCGCCAGCGTCGGCGGCCGGCCGAGCAGGTCGATCGAGATCGCGCGCAACTCGCGCGGCGTCACGGGCGATCCGGGCGTCACGGGGGCCGCGTCCTGCGGCGCCCACAGCAGGCCGAGAGTGACGAGGAGCGCGGTGAGCATGCCCAGAAACTACCCGAGGCCGCCGCATTCCACGACGACCTCGGGGTGTTGTCGGATCCGGCCGCTCAGTTGAGGAACGGATCGGCCTCGCGCTTGAGGGTGGGCGTGCGCATCTTGCCCAGCGCGCGCACCTGGATCTGGCGCACGCGCTCGAGGCTGACGCCCAGCAGGCCGGCCACCTCGGACAGCGTGTGTTCGCGCTGGCCGTGGATGCCGAAGCGCAGCTCCACGATGTGGCGCTCGCGATCGCTGAGCCGGTTCATCGCCAGCTCGAGGCTGTCGTGCAGCGTGTGGTCCTCGAGCGCGGTGGTGTACGGGCCCTCGTCGCCGGCCGGCAGGTGCAGGAGGTCGCGCAGCGTCGAGCCGTCCTCGTCGCCGCCGAAGGGCACGTCGAGCGAGCGCGAGCTGCGCACGTGGGCCAGCGCCATCTCGACCATGTGCTCGCCCAGCTGCGTCTCCTGCGCGATGCGCGCGGCCGAGGCGTTGGGGTCGCCCAGGCGCTCGATCGCGTCCTGCACGTGCTTCATCGCCTTCTGCAGGTAGACCGGCACGCGCACGGTGTTGCTGAAGTTGTAGAGGTAGGCGCGGAAGGCCTGGTTGAGCCAGTGCACCGCGTAGGTCCGGAACAGCAGCCCGCGGCGCCAGTCGAAGCCGTCGACCGCGCGGAAGAGCGCGGCGGCGCCTTCCTGGATCAGGTCGGGGCGCCCGGCCGTGGTGTGGGCATAGCGCTCGACGTTGATCAACGCGAGGTACAGGTTGCGCTCGACCATCTCGGTGCGCAGCGCGTGCAGCTCGGCCCAGCGGCGGCAGACGCGCGGCGGCAGCGAGCAGTCTTCCAGCCCGCCGCCGAGCAGCGCCAGCCCGCGGCCGGCGAAGGAGTGCTCGACGTCGGCGCGGGTCAGGCCCGCGGCCTGCAGCGCGTCGTCGAGCCGCAGGCGTGCGAACTCGATGCGGCGCGCCAGCTGCGCTTCCTGCTCGCGGTCGAGCAGGGCGATGTGGTCGATGTCGGAGCGCAGCTGGTTGTCGAAGCTCACCTGCGCCACCGGGGCCCCGGCGCTGCGCCAGCTGCTCGGGTGGGCGATCTCGAGGTCGATGCCCTTGCGGTCCAGCTCGCGGGAGAGCTCACGGACCTTGTCGGTGAAGGCCGCGGGATCCGCGGCCAGCGGATCGAGGTAGCGGTCGAGATCGGCGTGAGAGAGGATTTTGCGGGACACGGTACACCTCCTCGAGGCCGTCGAGATTCCGGCCTCCCCCAGGGATGTTCAGGCGTGAGATGGCAGGGGCGGTCGAGGACCGCCTGGACCCGCCATCCGCGTTTCGAGAGAACAGGAAGGCCCCCTTGCCGGGGCGCTTCGCGCCAAGTCCGCACTCGCCTGCGTACGACGGACTCGGGGGGCCTTCAGGTTCGGAAGGAGTTTTTTCCTTCCGTAAGCGTTAGGACCGCTGGTCATCGATGCATACGCCGTGCCCGCCACGGGCGATCCTCTGCAAGGTCCCCGTCGCCGTGGGCAGCAATAAGAAGGGGGTGGCACGGTGCCGTGCCACCCCCGGGAAAGCCCTTCCCCCTGAGCGTCAGCTCGCCGGGGCGGCCGCGTTCCGGACCTGCCGGATCGAGCCCTCGTCGCTGTACGTTTCCTGCACTTCGGTCGGGATGTACGCCTGCAAGTGCTCCAGCTCGATCGCCTCCTTGATCATGTGGCGGGCGATCACGATGCGCTGGATCTGGTTGGTGCCCTCGTAGATCTGGAGGATCTTCGCGTCCCGGAAGTACTTGGCGATCGGGTAGTCCTCCATGAAGCCGTAGCCCCCGAAGACCTGCACGGCCTCGGTGGCGACCTCCATCGCGACGTCGGTGGCGAAACACTTGGCCATGGCTGCCATTTTGCCAAGGTTGGGGCTGCCACTTTCGACGGCCGCGGCGGCCGAGTAGACCAGCCAGCGCGCGGCCTCGGTCTTCATGGCCATGTCGGCCAACATTTTCTGAACCATCTGGTGGTTCGAGATCGGCACGCCGAACTGCTGGCGACGGTTGGCGTACACGTTCGCCAGGTCGAGCGCGCCCTGCGCTGCCCCGACCGCCTGGGCCGCGACGCCCGGCCGCGCCAGGTCGAGCGTCTGCATCGCGTGGCGGAAGCCCATCCCCGGGCGCTCGCCGATCAGGTTGGCCTTGGGGACGCGCACGTTGTCGAAGTGCGTCTCGACCACCGGCACGCAGCGGATGCCCATCTTGTTCTCGATCTTGCGCACCGAGAAGCCGGGCGTGCCCTTCTCGACCACGATCGCGCTGATGCGGCGCGACTTCGAAGTCGGGTCCGTGACGCAGAACACCGAGTAGATGTCCGCCACGCCGCCGTTGGTGGTCCACTTCTTCTCGCCTGAGATCACCCAGTGGTCGCCGTCCTCGCGCGCGCGCACGGCCAGCCCGCCGGCGTCGGAGCCCGCGAACTTCTCGGACAAGCAGAAGGCGACCATCTTCTCGCCGCGCGCGACGGAGGGCAGCCAGCGCTGCTTCTGCTCCTCGGTCCCGCCGACCAGGATCGGGAAGGAGCCCAGGGCGTTGACCGCGAAAGCCACGCCGAAGCCCGAATCGGCCTTGGCGAGCTCCTCGGTGACGCGCGCCAGCGCGAGCAGGCCGGCGCCGTGGCCGCCGTACTCCTTGGGGACGAAGGTCTTGAACAGGCCCGCCGCCGCGACCGCGCGAGCCGCGTCCCAGTTGTACTCCTGGAGCTTGTCGAACTTGGCCGCCGAGGGCCGGACGTGCTTGTCGGCGATCTCGCGCGCCTTGGCCGCGAGCTCGTCGCACAGCGGCGTGAACTTGATGTCGTAGGGCATGGAGCAGGGTCCTGGGCCGAGGCCGAGGGGTTGAGTTGACCCGGCAGTATAGCGGCGGGCGCGCGGCGCTTCTGCGGCCGAGATCCCCCGGCGAGGGCTCAGAGCTTGCGGGCGACGACGATCAGGCGCGGGGCCCCGGGAGCGGCCGGCAGCGGCCCGAAATCGCCGTGCACGGCCCCGACGCGCAGCCCGGCGTGGTCGAGCAGGCTGCGCACTTCGGCCTCCTCGTACAGCCGCACGCGTTCGGTCCAGCGTCGGAGCTCGCCCGACGCGTGCGTCAGCGTCACGTCCTTGACCACGAAGCGGCCGGACTCCTCGAGTCGGCGCCGCTCGTCGACCTTCAGACCCGCGCGCTCGCGCGTCGAGTGCGGCACGAGGCCGGCGCGGACCTGCGCGGGGTTCATCAGATCGAGGACGCACACGCCGCCCGGGCGCAGCACGCGCGCGATCTCGCGCACGACGAGCGTGTCGCCGTCGGGCCCGAGGTAGCCGAAGGACGAGAAGAGCATCACCACCGCGTCGAAGGCGGCCGCGGCGCAGGGCAAGGCACGCGCGTCAGCGCGCACCAGGCGTCCAGCGATCCGCGGGCCATATTCGGCGCCTCGCGCGGCGCGCAGCAGGTCCTCCGAGAGGTCGAGGCCGAGCACCTCCTGGCCCGCCTCGGCCAGGGCGGCGCTGTGGCGGCCGGCGCCGCAGGCGAGGTCGAGCACGCGGCCGCGCACGCCCTGTTCGACCAGCCAGCGCACCTCGGCGCGCGCGGCGGCGGCGTCGCGGTGCGGGTAGACCTCCAGGTACTCCGCGCGGAAGGCGCGCACGTACCAGGGCTCGTCCGCGCTCATCGCGGCGAGGGCGGGCGCAGCGGCTCGGCCACGCCGGCGAGCTCGGAGCTGGCGTGCAGCGTCAGGCGCGCGTCGGTCACGGGGCCCGCGTAGGCCAGGGTCACGCGCGGCTCGATGTCGCCCGCCGGCCGGGTGACACCCGGCTCGAGGTAGACCGCGGCGAACTCCAGCGGCGCCAGGATCGGCGGGGTGGCGTCGAAGGCGTGCTCCGCGCCGAGGGCGAAGTACAAGGCCTGGTGCTCGTCGCGGCGGTCCCAGAGCGGGTCGCCGAGGTCGTAGATGCGCTGCAGCAGCACCCGGCCGCTGCCCTTCTCGCTCAGACGCAGGCACAGGCCGCCTTCGCGCACCTGCGCCAGCCCGCCGGTCAACGCGAGCTGGCCCGCGACGCGCAACTCGCCCTGGAACTCCGCGGCCGGCGGCAGTTCCGCCGAACAGCCGCTCGCGAGCAGGCAAGCGAGGGTCAGGAGGCGCGTGCGCGGGGGTCGGGCGAAGCAGGTCGGCATGCGGGCGGCTGCGATCCTATCCTAGGTGTCGACCGGGGACGCCCTCCTGCCTGCGTTCGAATTGGGCTAGAGGCGCGCGGCACGCATGCCCACCACCACTTCCATGCTCTTCGACCGAGCCGCCAAGGAGCGCCGCGAGGCGCGCGACCTCGCGCGGCATGCCTGCCACAGCGCCGCCTCGCTCGGCCGGCGCCATCCCGAGCACGACGACGAGCTGCGCACCTGCTTCGAGCGCGACCGCGACCGGATCGTGCACAGCACCGCCTTCCGGCGCTTGATGTACAAGACGCAGGTCTTCGTCAACCGCGAGGGCGACCAGTACCGCACGCGCCTGTCGCACAGCCTGGAGGTGGCGCAGGTGGCGCGCAGCGTCGGGACGGCGCTGGCGCTCAACGAGAACCTGTGCGAGGCGCTGGCCTTGGCGCACGACATCGGGCACCCACCGTTCGGACACCGCGGCGAGGTGGCGCTCGACGAGCTGATGGCGGCGCACGGCGGCTTCCGCCACAACGCGCAGGTGCTGCGGGTGGTCGACGTCCTCGAACGGCGCAGCCCCGAGTACCCGGGCCTGAACCTGACGCGCGAGGTGCGCGAGTCGCTGCTCAAGCACGAGCCGCGCGAGCAGTGGCCCGAGGAATTCGCCCCGCGGCCGCGCCACCCGTGCCTGGAGGCGCAGGTGGTCGACCTGGCGGACTCGACCGCCTACGACGTGCACGACCTGGAGGACGGGTTGTTCGCCAGCATGTTCAGCGAGGCCGACGTGCAGTCGGGCTCGGCCTTGTGGCGCCGCGCCTGCGCGGGCGTCGACACGCGCCACACGGGCTTCCTCGCCAGCACCTACGACACGAAGCTGCGCGTCAAGCGCATCACCACCGAGCTGCTCGGCGTGTGCATCAACGACCTGATCAACGCCTCGGCCGAGCGCATCGCGAGCTCGGGCGTCACCAGCGTCGCCGACGTGCGCCAGCACGCGCGCATGCTGGTCGGCCACGGAGCGGAGCTGCACAAGGAGGTGCAGGAGCTGCAGGCCTTCCTGTACCAGCACTTCTACCGCCACCCGCACCTGATGGAGTTCTCCGTGCACGCCAAGCGCGTACTCGGCGCCTTGTTCGAGGCCTACCGAAGCCACCCCGGCGAGATGTCGACCTGGTACCAGGGCTGGGCCGAAGAAGTCGGACTCGAGCGCGCCGTGTGCGACTACCTCGCCGGTATGACCGACCGCTTCGCCGAGTTGGAGTACGAGCGGGTGACGGCAGGGCCTCCGAGACGGTGAATTGCGCTGGCTGCCCGCAGTCCACGGCCGTGGGAGCTGAGAGCTCCCTGGCGCCGCGTTCTGTTGCGCTCCCCTCTCTCCGGGCTGTGCATTCTATTTCTAGATTTTAGCTAGCCATACGGATACTGAGAAATACTGTACACAGGCATGAAGAGCAGCCTCGGCACGCTGGAGACCCGGCTCTTCGCGTACGTCCAGCTACGGCGTGTGCAGGTCGTGCGACAGGGTGAGGTCGCGGCCGCCCTCCGCATCACGAGAGCCCAGGAATCCTCGCTCCTGAGCCGCCTGGCCCGGGCACGACTGATCGCGCGCGTCGGGTCCGGGGTCTACCTCGTCCCCCTGCGGCTGCCGCTGGGGGGTGTGTGGAGTCCCGACGGCGCGCTCGCGCTCACCACGCTGATGTCCGAGCGCGGAGCGCGGTACCAGGTGTGCGGCCCCAACGCTTTCAACCGCTACGGGTTCGATGAGCAGATCCCGAACCGGTTCTACGCCTACAACGACAAGCTCTCGGCGACGCGGGCCGTGGGCGGGGTGAGCCTGACGCTGATCAAGGTGGCCTCGGACCGTCTCGGAGGAACGGAGGTCGACGTCAACGCCGACGGCATCGAGCTGCTCTACTCGTCGCGTGCACGCACGCTCCTGGACGCGGTCTACGACTGGTCGCGCTTCAACAGCCTGCCGCGCGCTTACCTGTGGATCCGCGAGGACCTGCGCTCGAAGCGCGTCGACCCCGCCGAACTCGTGTCCATGGCCCTGAGGTACGGCGACATCTCCACCATCCGACGCATCGGAGCGCTGCTCGAGCGCGAGGGTGTCCAACCAGCGCTGCAGCGCAAGCTGGAGCGGCAGCTGAGCCGGACAACCAGCACCATCCCCTGGGATCCCACGGCACCGAAGCGTGGAACCGTCGATCGACGATGGGGAGCCGTCTGGAATGAACGGGAGTAGTCGGGACCCGCTGCGAGCCCACGAAGACCGGGACCTGTTCCGCGAAATGGTGCGGCACACCGCGGCCACGACCGGCTTCGCAGACCGGCTGGTCGAGAAGGACTACTTCTGCAGCGTGCTCCTGCAGCACTTCGCCCAGCACGCCCCGGAGCTCGTGTTCAAGGGCGGGACGTGCCTGGCCAAGGTGCACATCGGTTTCTACCGGATGAGCGAGGACCTGGACTTTTCGATCTCGACCCCTTCTGGCTCGAAGGCGTCGCAGCGGAGCAAGCTCGCCGCGAATGCGAAGTCTGCGCTGTCGAAGATCGAAACCGAGATCCCCACGATGCGCGCCCTGGGACCGCTCCAGGGTGCGAACGGGTCGATGCAGTACGCGGGCGAGGTCGCCTACGACTCGGTCCTGGGGTCGAGGCGTGAGTCGATCCTGGTCGAAGTCGCCCTGCGCGAGGAGCTGCTCCGGCCCGCCGCCCTGCACGAGGCCATGACGCTGCTCGTCGACCCGTTCACGGGCAAGCCTCACGCACCCGCCGTCAAGGTGTCGTGCATCCACCGGACGGAGGCCTTCGCCGAGAAGCTGCGGGCCGCGCTCTCGCGTCGCGTTCCGGCCATCCGGGACTTCTACGACCTCGACCACGTCGTGCGCACGAAGGAGATCGACCTCGGGGACGGGGCCTTCCTCGAGATGGTTCGCGCGAAGCTCAGGATCGAAGGCAACGCGGGGGTGGATGTCTCGGACGAGCGGCTTGCGGCACTCCGGCCGCAGATCGGAGCGCAGTTGCAGCCCGTACTCCGTGCCCGTGACTTCCGGGGGTTCGATCTCGAACGATCCTTCCGACTCGTCCGCGAAGTCGCCGCGGCCACCGTTGACGGCGGGAAGTGACGACGTAGCCCGTCCTCGGTGGACGCAGCGCAAGCCTCACCCCCGCGCCGCTCAGAACGACTGCTTCCACACGATCGCGAACAGCCCCGCCGCGACGAGCACGACGAAGAAGAGGCGCAGGGCGAGGTTCGGCCCCTGCGCGGATCGGGGCGGCTGGCTCATGCGAGGGTCTCGAAGCGCCGCTTCCATTGCCAGGCGGCGGCGGCCCACAGGATAACGGCGGCCGAGCTCAGCACGAGCACCGGGAGTCCCACGCCCTCGAGGCCCTTGCCGTACCAGAAGATCGCCTGGTAGCCGTCCATCGCCCAGGCGTTGATCGTGAAGTGGCCCAGGCGCTGGTACCACTCGGGCGTGATCACCAGCGGGAACCAGCTGCCGCCGAGGGCGCTCATGGCGAGGATCAGGAGCGTCGAGATGCCCTCGAGCTGCTTGCGCGAGTGGAACAACACGCCGAGCAGCAGGCCGAAGCCGGTGGTCGCGGCGCACAGCGCGAGCGAGACCGCCAGGACGGCGGCGGGCGCGCGCCACACCGGCACGTCGAAGATCAGCGCGCCGTAGACCATCAGGATCCCGATCTGCAGCAGACCGGAGAGGAAGATCATCAGCGACTTGCCGAGCAGGAGCGCGAAGGCCGGCGAGGGTGTCAGCAAGAGGCGCGTCAGCGTGCCGTTCTGCTGCTCCTCGAGGATCGTCCCCGCGGCGGCCGCGACGCCGAAGAGCAGCATCATCACGGCGATGCCCGACACGGCGTGGGCCTGACCGGCGAGCTTCTTGCCGCCCTCGCCGCCGCCGACGACGTCCTCGACGCTCAGGCCCAGGAGCATCGGCAGGCGCTTGCCGAAGTCGAAGTTCGGGCCGTCCGAGGCCGGCTTCGATTGCGGGGCGGGCGCGTCCGTCGTCGGTGAGCCGGTCGAGTTCGCCGCGTCGCGCGCCTCTGCATCCTCCGCCGCGCTCGCGACCGCGTTCCACATGCTCTCGAAGCTCTCGTCGAAGCCCGGGATCGCGCCGACGTCGAGGCCCAGCTCGCGCATCCCGCCCTTGACCGCGTCGCGCGAGAGGCGCGAGCCGCCGGCGCGGAACAGCGCGGGCAGCAGGTTGCCGGCGATGATCTGCTGCTCGATCTCCTGGCCCGGATCGCGGTAGAGCTTCAGGCTCGGCCGCCGTCCGGCCGCCAGGTCCTCGGCGTAGCCCGCGCCGATCACCAACCCGGCCGGCGCATCGCCGTCGGCGATCGCCGCGCGCACGTCCTCGGCCGGCTTGACGCGCAGGCCGCGCATGCCCTCGAGCTCGCGCAGCAGCGCGCGCGAGCCTTCGCTGCCGTCGAGGTCCTGCACCAGGATGCGCACGCGGCCGATCGAGTCGTCGCCGCCCATGCCCCCCATCGCGAAGCCGAAGATCGTCGCCAGGAGGATCGGCAGCGCGATCGAGAGCAGGAGCGCCGTGCGGTCGCGCAGGTAGAGCGTCAGGTCCTTGCGCGCGCAGGCCCAGGCGATCGCGATCATGTGCCCTCGTCCCGCAGCGCTCGGCCGGTCAGCTCCAGGAACACCTCTTCGAGGCCCGGCAGGTCCTCGTCGACCTGCGCCGCGAGCCCGTGCTGCGCGAGCACGCGCGCGGCCGCGGCCGCGTCGCCGGACTCCAGGCGCAGCCGGCCGCTCGAGCGCGCCGGCACGAGCCGCTGCAGCTCGCGCAGCGAGCCCTCGGCGACCTTGCGGCCGGCGTCGAGCACCACGATGCGGTCGCACAGCCGCTCGACCTCGCCGAGCAGGTGCGTCGTGTAGACCAGCGTCACGCCGCGCGCGCGCAGGTCCTCGACCAGCGCGAAGACGCGGTTCTTCGACTGCGGGTCGATGCCGACGGTCGGCTCGTCGAGGAACACCAGCTCCGGCTCGTGCAGCAGCGAGGCGACCAGGTTCAGGCGCCGCTGCATGCCGCCCGAGTAGGCCGTCAGCCGCTCGTCGGCGCGCTCGTCGAGGCCCGCGACCTCGAGCGCCCGTTCGACGCGCGCCGCCAGCTCGCGGCCCTCGAGCCCGTAGGCGCGCCCGAAGAAGGCCAGGTTCTCGCGCGCCGTCAGGTCCTCGTACAGCGCCAGCTCCTGCGGCACGACGCCGATGCGCCGCCGGATCGCCAGCGCGCCGCGCGCCGGATCGAGGCCCAAGACGCGCACCTCGCCCGCCTCGGCGCGCAGCAGGGTCGAGAGGATGCGGATCGTGGTGGTCTTGCCCGCGCCGTTGGGGCCGAGCAAGCCCAGGCACTCGCCGCGCGCGAGCTCGAGGTCGAGCCCGTCGACCGCGCGGCGCGCGCCGAAGCTCTTGACCAGGCCGCGCACCGCGAGGGCCGGGCCGGAGGAGGCAGTCGTGGTCATGGGGAGCGACCTCGCAGGGTCCTATACTGTGGCCCCGCCGCCCGGGGTCCTTCGCGAAAAATGACCAGCGCCTTCCCCGAGCTGCCCTACGACTTCAGCCGGCCCGAGCTCCTGGAGCTGGCCCTGACGCACGCTTCCTCGAGCCTCTCGCGCGACAACGAGCGGCTCGAGTTCCTGGGCGACGCCGCACTCGACCTCCTGGTCGCCGAGGAGCTCTACCACCACCACGCCGAGCTGCCCGAGGGCGAGCTGACCGAGCTCAAGGCCAGCGTCGTCGCGCGCCGCACGCTGGCCGAGGCCGCCACGCGGCTGCGCCTCTTCGAGCGCGCGCGCGTCGGGCCCGGCCTGCGCGAGCGCACGCTGCCGCGCTCGGTGCTGGCCAACCTGTACGAGGCCGTGCTCGGCGCCGTGTACCTCGACGGCGGTCTCGACGCCGCGCGCGCCTTCGTGCTGACCAGCTTGCGCGCGCCGCTGGAGCGCGTGCGCGCGCGCAGCCAGAACGCCAACCCCAAGCAGCGGCTGCAGCAGCTGTGCCAGAAGCGCTGGAACGCGCTGCCGGCCTACGTCGTGCTCGAGAGCCGCGGCGCGGCGCACGCGCGCGCCTTCCTGGTCGCCGGCGAGCTCGGCGGCGAGCGCTGGCCGAGCGCCTGGGGCCGCACGCGCAAGGAAGCCGAGAGCTGGGCCGCACACGAGGCGCTGCTCGTGCTCGAGGACGAGGGCGCGCGCGCATGACCACCGGCACGGCGCCGCGCGCGACGCTCGCGCGCGAGCTCGCACAGCGGCCGTTTCCCGACCTGGAGCGGCTCGCCACCCGGCTCGGCGCCGCGCGCGAGAGCGCAGCGGGCAACCTGTGGGGCTCGGCGCAGGCGCTGGTGCTCGCGCTGCTCGCCGAACGCGCGCGCACGACCTGGCTGGTGGTGTGCGCGACCGACGCGGAGGCCGAGCTCTTCGGCGACGACCTCGCGACCTGCGGCCTGGCCGCGACCTGGCTGCCGTCGCGCGAGGGTCCCGGCGCAGGCGGCCGCGGCGGCGCCGACCTCGACCTCGTGCGCCAGCGGCTGCAGGTCGCGCAGGCGCTGGCCGGTGCCCCCGAGCGGCGGCCGCGCGTGGTGGTCGCGTCGCTGCTCGCGCTGCTGCAGCCCCTGCCGAGCGCGGGCGAGCTCGAGCACGAGTTCCTGACGCTGCAGACCGGCCAGACGCTCGACGCCGAGCGCCTCCTGGTGCGCCTGATCGACGCCGGCTACACGCGCCAGCCGCTGTCGGAGAAGCCGGGCGAGGTCAGCCTGCGCGGCGAGATCCTCGACCTGTACCCCTTCGCCTCCGAGCTGCCGCTGCGCATCGAGCTGTTCGGCAGCGAGATCGAGTCGCTGCGCAGCTTCGACCCGCTCGACCAGCGCAGCGTCGAGACGATGAAGGAAGTGAAACTGTGCCTGGCCGACGACGCGGGCGGCATCGAGGACGGCGACGGCGTCCTGGCCACCGCGCTGTTGCCCGCCGACGCCTGCGCGGTGCGCATCGAGCCGCTGCGCATCGACGACCGCGCGCAGGGCCTGCGCATCCAGTCGGGCTCGCACGCGCGCGCGCTGCTGGAGCTCGAGACCGCGCTGACGCGGCTCAAGCGCCTCGACCTGCAGAGCCTGCCGGCGCGCGACGTCAACTTCGACACGCGCTCGGTGCAGTCCCTGGCGGTCGGGATCAAGGAGGCGCCGCGCGCGCTGCGCGAAGCGGCGCTCGACGGCTCGCGCGTGGTGGTGCTGTGCCAGACGGAAGCCGAGTCGCACCGCTTCCTGACGCTGCTCGAGGAGGCCGGCGGCGCGCCGGGCGTCGAGGCGCGCGTCGGCGCCCTGGCCAAGGGCTTCCGCCTGCCGGCCCTGGGACTGGTGCTGCTGCAGCACCGCGAGCTGACCGGCATCCTCGGCCGGCGCGCGACGCCCAAGATGCACGCGCACTACCGCGTCCGCGCGCTGCAGTCCTTCTTCGAGCTCAAGCCCGGCGACCTGGTGGTGCACGCCGTGCACGGCCTGGCGCGCTTCGTCGGCCTCAAGCGCCTGGAGCGCTCGGGCGGCGAGGAGGAGAGCCTGCAGCTCGAGTTCGCCGACGAGGTCAGCCTGTTCGTGCCGGCCGCGCGCATCGACATCGTGCAGCGCTACGTCGGGGCCGGCACCAGCAACCCGCCGCTCGACAAGATCGGCAGCCAGTCCTTCCGCAAGCGCAAGGAGAAGGTCGAGCGCGCGCTGTTCGACCTGGCGACCGAGTTGCTCGAAGTGCAGGCGCGCCGTGCGCTGCGCACGCGGCCGGGCTGGGCCGAGGACGACGAGCTGGTGCGCGACCTGGTCGGTGCCTTCCCCTACCCCGACACGGCCGACCAGAAGACCGTCGACGCCGAGATCCGCGCCGACCTCTCGGGCGAGCGGCCGATGGACCGCCTCCTTTGCGGCGACGTCGGCTTCGGCAAGACCGAGCTGGCGGTGCGCGCCGCCTTCCGGGTGGTCAACGGCGGCGCGCAGGTGGCGGTGCTGGTGCCGACCACCGTGCTGGCCGAGCAGCACCACGCGGTCTTCCGCGAGCGCATGGCGGACTTCCCGGTCGAGGTGGCCTGTCTCTCGCGCTACGTCACGGGCAAACAGGAGAAGGAGGTGTTGGCGCGCGCCGAGGCCGGCGAGGTCGACGTCCTGATCGGCACGCACCGCATCCTGTCGGCCGACGTGCGCTTCAAGAACCTGGGCCTGGTGATCGTCGACGAGGAGCAGCGCTTCGGCGTGCAGCACAAGGAGCACTTCAAGAAGCTGCGCGCGCACGTCGACCTCCTGACGCTGACCGCCACGCCGATCCCGCGCACGTTGCACATGTCGCTGGCCGGCGTGCGCGACATCTCGGCCCTGACCATGGCGCCCGAGGGCCGCCAGGAGATCGAGACCGTGCTGGGCTACGTCGAGGACCAGGAGCAGATCCGCGCGGCGCTCCTGTTCGAGAAGGAGCGCGGCGGGCAGGTGTTCTTCCTGCACAACCGGGTCGAGACCATCGAGGTCACGGCCCAGCGCCTGCAGCAGCTGGTGCCCGAGTGCAGCTTCGCCATCGGCCACGGCCAGATGACGGCGCGCCAGCTGAAGCAGGTGATGGACAGCTTCACGCGCGCCGACGTCGACGTGCTGGTCGCGACCACGATCATCGAGAGCGGCATCGACATTCCCAGCGCCGGCACGATCGTGATCCACCACGCCGACCAGTTCGGCCTGGCCGAGCTGCACCAGCTGCGCGGGCGCGTCGGACGCGGCCAGCACAAGGCCTGGTGCTACCTGCTGGTCGAGCAGTCGAAGCCGCTGCGCTCCGAGGCCAAGGAGCGGCTCAAGGCGCTGGAGGAGATGCGCCACCTGGGTGCGGGCTTCCAGATCAGCATGAAGGACCTGGAGATCCGCGGCGCGGGCAACATCCTCGGCCCGCAGCAGTCGGGCCACATCGGCGCGGTCGGCTACGACATGTACTGCCGGCTCCTGAAACAGACGGTCGACAAGCTGCAGGACGGCGCCAGCCTGGAGCAGATCACCGGCAGCCTCGACGAGGAGCACGGCGCGGAGCTGGAGCTCGGCCTGCGCGCCTTCCTGCCCGAGGCCTGGATCGCCGAGCCGCGCGTGCGCCTGGAGGTGCTGCGCCAGCTCTCGACCATCCGTACCGCCGCCGACGCCGACAACGCGCGCTCGATGCTGCGCGACCGCTACGGACGCATCCCGCCCGAGGCCGAGAACCTGGTCGAGTTGTTCCGCCTCAAGGCCGCGCTGGAAGAGTTGCGCGTGCGGCGCCTGGCCTGGCGCCAGGATGTCTACGTCCTGGAGTTCGAGGACCGCGTGGCGCTCGAGCAGGGCCTGGACCTCAAGCGCGCCGAGCTGCGCACCCTGCGCACCGGCGTGGCGCACCTGGTGATCCCGCCGCGCCACGCCGATCCGCGCGCGGCGCTGGGTTGGTTCGAAGGACTCTTGAAGGGCGCGCACGAGCCGTCGAGAATCGCCGGACCGCGCCCATGAACCTCGCCCTCGCACTGCTCTGCGCCCTCGCGGCGCGCCAGGAACCTCCGGCGCCGCCCGCGTCCCCCGCGCAGCCGGCGCCGAATGCAGCTGGCGCACGCGATGCCGGCTGGAAGCTGCTCGAGCGCGTCGAGATCGTGGTCAACGAGGACATCGTGACGACCAGCATGCTGTCGCGCGAGTTCGTGCGGCGCGCCAAGGAGCTCAACCTGCAGAGCGAGCGCGAGAAGGCCGAGCTCTTCATGTCGATCCAGGACGAGATCCTGCGCCGCATGGTGCGCACCCAGGCGGGCGAGACGCTGGGTTTCGACCCGGCGCAGATCGAGCGCATCGTGCGCAACGAGTTCGAGCGCGCGGTCGACCTGCACGGCGGCATGACCGGCTTCAGCATGTGGCTCGAGGGCCTGGGGTTGACCGCCGAGGAATGGAAGGACGCGCGCCGCGACCACATCCACGGCCGCTTGTGGGGCGACAGCGTCACGGGCCGGGGCGCCAGCGCCACGACCGCCTCGCGGCCCAGCCGCGACCGCTACGTGCGCCCGGGCCTGTTGCGCTTCGAGCACGAGAACCTGGTCAACAACCCGCGGCGCCTCGAGGCGCTGGGGGGCCAAGCCGAGATGCTGCGCATCCGGCGCCTGATCCTGCAGGTGCCGACGCCCGCGGACGAGGCGCGCGTGCACGCGCTCGCGCTGGAGCTGCGTACGCGCATCCTCGACGGCGAGGACATGGCCAAGCTGGTCGAGGAGCACGCCTACCCCCAGACGCGCGGCGAAGCGAGCCTGATCCGCACCAGCCCCGAGGCGCTGGCGCGCGCGCTGCCCGAGGTGGCGGCCTTCGCCGCGCGCGCGCGCATCGACGAGGTCTCGGACGTCCTGCCCGTGGCGATCGGCAAGGAGCGCTTCTTCGTGCTCAACCGGTTGGAGGAGCACACCAGCGGCTCGATCCCGCCGCTGGAGGACGTCCAGACGCAGAGCAAGCTGGCCGAGCTGATCCAGACCGACCTCGACGATTCGCGCGTCGAGCTCGCCCTGCAGCGCGCCTTCGAGCGTTCCTACACCTGGAGCGCCAAGCGCCCCGGAGCACCCTAGGCGCCGCTGGAGAGACCCGGGCGCCCCGCCTCAGCACACGCGGCGGTGGAAGGGCTCCATGAACTCGATCACGTTGCGCCGGTCGCGGCCGCACAGTCCGCCGCGGCTCTCGGAGCGGCAGTGCACCTCGGCCGAGGGCAGGCCCGGCGGGCCCGTCACCGTGATCGTCACCGTCGCCGGCGCGCCGAACAGGCCGCCGGCGCGCTGACACACGATCACCAGCGCGCGCTCGTCCTGCGACACGACCGTCCAGCCCGGCAGCTCGCGCGCCAGGTCGAGGGCCTCGCCGAAGACGGTCTGGGCGAGGATCGGCACCCGCACCGGTTTCAGGTTCGGGTGCCGCGCGGCGTCGCTGGTGCCGACGGTTCGGGCCACGGTTCGAGCCTACAGGGGTCCTCGCCCTGCGCGGCCTACTTGGCGGCGGCGAGGACCTTCTTCGCCAGCCGGCTCTTCAGTCGCGCGGCGGCGTTGCGGTGGATCACGTTCTTCTTGGCGGCCTTGTCGATGCGCGACTTGGCCTCGGAGAGCGTGCTCTTGGCCTCGGGCGTGCCGACCGCGGCGGTGGTGCGCTTGATCGCGGACTTCATCGCGCTGCGCTGCACCTTGTTGCGGACGCGGGCCTTCTCGTTCGTGCGGATGCGCTTCTTGGATTGTTTGAGGTGAGCCATGGTTCAGCGATATCGCTCCATCTTCTGGGCTACGTCACGGTAGCCGATGTCGACTTCGAACACCCGGGCGTAGAAGGATCGCGCCGCGACCGGGTCGTTCCCGGCCTCGGCGATCGCGCCCAGGTTGTAGAGGATCTCCTTCGAACGCTCGTCGTTGGGGGCCGCCCCCTCGAGCGCGCCCTCGAACTCGCGGCGTGCGACGTCGAGGAAGCCCTTCTTGTGGAAGCACTGGCCGAGCAGGAAGCGCGTCTCGCGCACCAGCCGCGGGTCGGCGACCGACTTCTGGAACTCGCCGATCGCCTGGTCGTGCTCGCCCAGCTGCACCAGGCGCTTGCCGAGCTGCAGGCGCGTGCCGAGGTCGCCCGGATTGAGCGCCACGCGGCGGCGGAACTCTTCGACCTCCAGCGCCCACAGCTCGCGCTCCAGCCGGCCGGCCTCGGCCTCGTCGCCGCGCTTGCCGGCCTGGACGATGGCCTTCTTGAGCACCTTGGACTTGAGGTCGCCCACGCGCGCCACGAGCAGCGCATCCTCCTTCTTATAGGAGAGCGCGCGCTCGACCCACTCCAGCGCCAGCTCGGGGTCCTTGAGGCGCTCGTGCACGTCCGCCATGCGGACCATCAGCTCCGGATCGCGGTTGGCGTCGGCGTAGCGCGCCTCCAGCCGCACGAGCTCCTCGCGCAGCTCCTCGTCCGTCAGGTGCAGGCGCCGCTCGCGCTCCAGCGAACCGGTGCGCTCCTTGTCCTTGAGCTGGTCGCGGCTGTGCGTCGCCCCCGCGCTGGGGCGCGAGATGGCGCACTCGGCCGCCAGGTCCTTGCGCGCCTTGATCGCCTCCTGGTCGCGCGGGTCGATGTGCAGCGCGCGCTCGTAGTACTCGAGCGCCTTGAGGTGGTCGCCCTGGCGCGAGGTCATGGCTCCCGCGCGCTTGAGGCCCTCGCAGTTGCGCGGCGCGATCTCGGCGATGAACTCGTAGACCGCGCGTGCCGACTTGAAGCGCCCGCCCTCCTCGAGCGTGATGCCGAGCAGCAGGTTGGCTTCCTCGTCGAGCGGTGCGCCGGACAGGTAGCCCTCGAGCGTCTTGGCGCAGGCGTCGTAGCGCTTGGCCTTGTGCAGCGCCTTGGCCGCCGCGAGCTGCGGCGCGCCCGACAGCGCGCGCAGGAACCCGCCCCCGCCCTTCTTCTGCTCCGCGCGCTTCTTGAGCGCCTGCCGCAGACCCGCGCGCGCCTCGCCCTGGTCGGGGTCGATGTCCAGGAGCTGCTGATAGAGCTCCACCGCGAAGTCGTAGTTGCGCTTCTTGGCGGCCTCGTCGGCCTTCTGGATCTGCTTGGAGAAGTCCACGCGCTGGGACCGCAGCCGGAACGCGCGGCCGGGGGGCGCCGCGGACCGGAAGGGGCGAAAAGTGTAGGCGTGGGGTCAGGAAGCGTCAACGCGGGCTATTCTGGTGGGCTCGCGCACAGCGCACACGAACCCGCATGAGCCCGGCCCTCGAATTCGACCTGACCCTCTATCCCGACCCGCTGCTGCGCCGCCCTTCCGAGCCGGTGGCGGCGTTCGACGACGAGCTGCGCGCCATCGTCGAGGGCATGTTCGAGCGCATGCGCAAGTCGAACGGCGTCGGCCTCGCGGCCCCGCAGGTCGGCCTCAAGAAGCGCATCCTCGTGCTCAACCCCAGCGGCGAGGCCCAGGACGACCTGGTGCTGGTCAACCCGACGATCCTCGCGCGCACCGGGGCCGTCACGGCCTTTGAGGAGGGTTGCCTGTCCTTCCCCGGCATCTACGCCGAGGTCAAGCGGCCCGAGCGCTGCCGCGTGCAGGCGCAGAAGCTCGACGGCAGCTCTTTCGAGGCCGAGTACGACGGCTTCGTGGCGCGCATCATCCAGCACGAGTACGACCACCTCGAGGGCGTGCTGCTGGTCGACCGCATGTCGCCCGCCGACAAGCTGGCGAACAAGGCGCGGCTCGAGGAGCTCGTCTACCGCCACAAGCAGGCGCAGGCCAAGACCGCGGCCCGCTGACGCGCCGTGCTCGTCACCCACGCGCTCGCCGAGCTCGGGGCTCCGCCGCCCGGCGGAGCGGTGGTCAGCGTCGGCGTGTTCGACGGCGTGCACCTGGGCCACCAGGCGATCCTGCGCGCGAACCTGGCGCGTGCCGCCGAGCTCGGTGCGCGCGCGACGGTGGTCACCTTCCGCGAGCACCCCAAGTCGGTGCTGCTCGGGCGCGCGCCGCGCACGCTGACCAGCCTCGAGCACCGGCTGGAGCTGTTCCGTCGCGCGGGCATCGAGCACACGCTGGCGCTGACCTTTGACGCCGCGCTGCGCGACATCCCGGCCCGCGACTTCGCCGCCGACCTGCTGCGCGAGCGGCTGGGGGCGCGCCGGCTGGTGCTGGGCTTCGACAGCAAGTTCGGCCGCGGCCGCGAAGGCACGCCCGAGTTCCTGCGCGCGCTCGGCTTCGCCGTCGACGTCGTCGAACAGGTGCGGGTCGGCGGCCACGCCGTGTCGAGCACCGCGATCCGCGAGGCGGTCGAGCTGGGCGACCTCGACGCGGCCGCGCGCATGCTCGGCCGGCGCGTCGCGGTGTGCGGCGACGTCGTGCGCGGCAACCAGCTCGGGCGCGTGCTGGGCTTCCCGACCGCCAACCTCGACCTGCACCACGAGCTGCGGCCGCCGGTCGGCGTCTACGCCGGCTTCGCGCGCCGGCTGGCGCGCGCGCGGGAGCAGGTCCCGGCGGTGATCAACATCGGCTACCGGCCGACGGTCAGCGCCGAGCGTCCCGACGTGCCCAACGTCGAGGCGCACCTGCTCGACTTCGCCGAGGAGCTCTACGGTCAGGGGCTCGAACTCGAGTTCGTCGCCCGCCTGCGCGACGAACAGCGTTTCCCCGACGTCGAGGCGCTGCGGCGCCAGATCGCGCGCGACGTCGAAGCCGCCCGCGAACGCCTGGCGCGCCTGGTCTGAGCGCCTCCGGCCGGCCCGCTCGGTTGACGGCCCGGCCGGGTGCCGACATAATCCCGCCCCACCTCGGCGGGCCAGGCCCCTGGCGCCGGACCGCCGTTGGATCGCGTCGGGCGGGTAGCTCAGTTGGTAGAGCACCTGACTGAAAATCAGGGGGTCACCGGTTCAAGTCCGGTCCCGCCCACCAGTTCGACGCCGCGGCCGCTCGCGCCCCCCGCCTGTGAACAACGCCAGCCCCAAGGTGATCACGCGCAGCGATCCCGCCCGGATCGAGATCGAGTGGGCGGACGGCCACCGCACCAGCTACGCCGCGGCCGAACTGCGCCGGCTGTGCCCCTGTGCGCGCTGCGTCAACGAGCTGACCGGCGTGCGCATGCTCGACCCCCAGGCCGTGTCCGACGAGCTGACCCAGGCCGACTGCGCGCTGGTCGGGAACTACGCGCTGACGATGCGCTTCTCCGACGGCCACCACACGGGCATCTTCCCCTTCCGCTTCCTGCGCGACCACGACCCGGCGGGAGGCTGAGGTGGCCGAGCGCGAGCCCCTGCTCCTGGCGCCGGGACGGGTGTTGCCCGAGCACTGCCTGCGCGCCGAGTTCGCCCGTTCCGGCGGCCCGGGCGGCCAGAACGTCAACAAGGTCGAGACCAAGGTCGTGCTGCGCTTCCAGGTCGGCAACGAGCAGGTCTTCACGCGCGACGAGATCGAGCGCCTGCGGCGCAAGCTCGGCCCGAAACTGACCCGCGAGGGCGAGCTGATCGTCTCCGCCACCGAGCACCGGTCCCGCGAACGGAACATGGAGGCGGCCCGCCAGCGGCTGCTCGAGATCCTGGTCGCGGCGCTGCACGTCCCCCGGTCGCGGCGCGCCACGCGGCCCTCGCGCGGGGGCGTGCGACGCAGGCTGCAGGCCAAGTCGCGCCGCTCCGAGGTCAAGCACGGCCGCCGGAACAAGGAGGAAGAATGAAGCCCGAACCGTCCGAACTCGACCAGGCCCTCCAACTGTTGAAAGAGTCGACAGTCGCCGGGCAGCGGCCCAACCGCTACCACGCCCGGGCGATCCTGCTGCCGCTCGGGGCGGGGCTCGCCGCCGAATCGGCGGGGGTGGCCAGCGCAGCCCTGAAACAGATCGCCGCGGCGACCCTCCCCGTCCAGGAGGCCTGGCGCGAGGCGGTCGAGGACGAGATCGAGATGGCGGTGACCGAGTTCGTCCACGCGACCGACCCGCGCTACCTCGGCCGCAAGGACTACGACCTCGCGTATACCCTGGAGGCGCGGGCGCGGGTCGAGGACCGCTTGCGTGCGGTCCGTGCTCTCGGCCTGGTTCCCGATCCGACGATGATCCGCCAGCTGGCCCAGGCCGATCAGCGGCTGGAGGCCCGCCGCGGCCCGGCGCGCTGAGCCCAAGCGGCGCCGGCAAAGCCGTGCGCGAAGCGCGGCGCGCGGCGGCTCTGCACGAAGTCGCTTTCAAGAGACGGGTTCGCGGCGCGTCCGCCGGGGCTCGATGGGCGCGCCCTTCGGCCACGTCCACGGCAGCGAACTAGCAAGACGGATTCGGTGAGCCGGCCGCGAACTCGACGCCTCCCGCGCGCGGGACCGTTCGGGGGTCCCCGGAATCCGTGGCCCGAATCGAAGCGTGAGCAATGACTTGTGAATTGAATCGTGGTGTCTTCGGCGAATGCGGGACACTGCGCGCGGCGCGCCGCCGAACGAACAGGGAGAGCGGTGAAAGTGAAAAAAGCGCACCCGGGCCTTTTCTGCGACCCGGATGATCGGCATCCTCTGCCCGCTCTCGACCCCCCATCCTTCGTCCCTGAATCTCTGTCTCTCTCATCAACACTTCGGAGTGCATTCCTAATGAACAAGCTCGTCTACAGCGCCCTGGCGATGACGCTCTGCAGCATGCCGAGCCTCGCCACGGACAACTGGTCGGCGCTGGACCAGGAGCTGAACAGCCTGGCCACCAGCCTGTCGGCCCAGAACTCGGGCGGTCCCAAAGTCGGCGGATGGGTGATCTCGTCCTTCCGGGCCTCGAGCGATGACGCCCTCCAGATCGGGGGCGAAGACCTCCAGGGCTTCCAGCTCGAGAACGTGCGCCTGGAAGTCACCGGGGACGCGGGTTCGGACTACTCCTACAAGGTGTCGTTCGAGCTCAACAGCGGGACGGCGACGATCCGCGACGCCTACGCCCGCTTCAAGGTCGCCGAGGGCGTCTTCGGCACCATGGGCCGTTTCAAGCCCGCCGTCGCCCAGAGCGGCCTGTCCGGCAACAACCGGCTGCTGTTCCTGGAGCGCTCCGGTCTGGGTGACGTCTTCGACGTCCGCGACCTGGGCATCGGGTTCAACGGCGAGTTCGACGTGATCGAGTGGTGGCTCAGTGCCACGAACGGCACGGACGGCCAGGCCGACGAGTACAAGTTCAGCGCACGCCTGCGCGCCGCCCTGATGGGCAACGGCACGGGCAAGGTCGAGGGCGCCTACGGCTCCGGCGGCGAGACCAACCTCTCGGCCGGCCTCGCCTACCAGGACGACGGCGGCATCGACGATGGCACGCTGTTCGTCGTCGAAGCCCAGCTGACCAGCGGTCCCTTCTCGCTGGCGGCTGAGGCGGTCGACTTCGACGACTCCGCGACCGGATTCGGCATCGACAACCCGGTGCTCGACCAGTTCGGCATCGTCGGCACGGACGTCGCGGACACCACCCCCTGGGACGTCACCGGCTCCTACATGTTCACGGACATGTACGAAGCGGCCGTCCGCTACCAGGACATGGACGACACGGAAGACACCACCGCCTGGACCGTCGGCATCAACCGCTACGTCCAGGGCCACGACATCAAGTGGCAGATCGAGTGGCACCACGTCGACACCGACAACGCCGCCGGCGAGTTCGACGTCCTGGGCATCGGCCTGGCCGTTTCGATCTGACCTCGCTTCCAGACCGGTAGCCGGGCGCGCGCGTCGCGCCGGGCCGCCGACAGCACACGAGGCCCCGCGCGCGTCGCGGGGCCTCGCTCTTTTCCGGGCCACCTCCGCGCGCTGAGACGCGACTCCGGCCTTCCTCCGCGGCTCTCCGCCCGGCATCCTGCCCGGACCCCCACACGGAGCGGTCATGATCCTCGCCCTCGCGCTCAGCACCGGTATCGCCACGAGCACGCCCAATTGGAGCGAGATCCCGGGACTCGACATCGCAGGCGGTTCACAGGCGAGCCTGGCACCCAAGCTGTCGGGCTTCCTGCGCACGATCTACGCCCAGTCCTCGGACCTGTTCTTCGACCTGAACGGCAACGGCACGCAGGAGCCGGGCGAGGGCGACCTCGGCGGCTTCACGATCGTCAACGCGCGTCTGGCGCTGAGCGGCGAGTTCGACGGATGGGTCTACGAGGTCTCGACCGACTTCGGCGGCCCCACCGGCGCGGGCTCGCTGATCGACGCCTTCGCGGCGACGCCGCGCGCGGCGGGCGTGCGGCTGACGATGGGGCAGTTCCAGACGCCCTTCCTGCGCAGCGGCCTGGTGCACGAGACGCGCACGCTGCTCCTGGCGCGCACGCGCAACGGGATCTTCTATTCGGTGCGCACGCTGGGGGCGATGGTCGACTGGGAACACGAGGGCCTGCACGCCTCCTTCGCGCACCAGAACGGTGTCGACGGCAGCGCGGACGAGGCGCTCGACACGGCGCGCTTCGAGTGGACCGCGCTCGGGCCGGCGGACCGCGTGTACGAGGGCTCCTTCGGCCTCGAGGACCAGGCGCAGCTCGTGCTGGGCGGCGCGTGGAGCCAGGACGGCGGCCTGGGCGACGAGAGCACGGCCCTGGCCGTCGACGCCTCCTTCGCCATGCGCCACTGGTCGCTGCAGGCCGAGCTGGTCGACTACGAGGACGACTACACCAGCACCGTGCTCTTCCCCGGGGAACCGCGCGGCGGCACGACGCCGTTCAGCGTCACCGCGGGTTGGGCCTTCGCGCCCGGCAAGTGGGAAGCGGCGCTGCGCTACGAGGACTTCGACGAGCAGACGCTCGAGCGCGAGGTCTGGAGCGCGGGCCTCAACCGCTACGTCGCCGGCCACGACATCAAGTGGCAACTCAACTACCTGCACGCCGATCGGCCGACCGGCGACGAGGACACCTTCGCGCTCGGCCTGGTGCTGGCCTTCTAGCCGGCCACGCGTGAGCTCGACAGCCGATCCGGCGCGCCCCACCAACCGCCTCGCGCGCGAGACCAGTCCATACCTGCTGCAGCACGCGCACAACCCGGTCGACTGGTACCCCTGGGGTGCGGAGGCGCTGGAGCGCGCGCGGCGCGAGTCCCGACCGATCTTCCTGTCGGTCGGCTACTCCGCCTGCCACTGGTGCCACGTGATGGAGCGCGAGTCCTTCGAGGACCCGGCGATCGCCGCGCTGATGAACGCGCACTTCGTCAACATCAAGGTCGACCGCGAGGAGCGGCCGGACGTCGACGAGATCTACATGAAGGCCGTGCAGTCGATCAGCGGCTCGGGCGGCTGGCCGATGAGCGTCTTCCTCACGCCCGAACTCGAGCCCTTCTACGGCGGCACGTACTTCCCGCCGCGCGGCGCCTACGGGAGGCCGGGTTTCGCCGAGGTGCTCGGCGCGCTGGCGCGCAGCTGGGAGCAAGACCGCGCGCGCATCGTCGAGCACGGCCGGCGCATGGCCGAGCGCATCGCGGCCGAGGGCCGCATCGACACGCGCGGCGAGCTCGACCCGGCGCTGCTCGACCACTCGCAGGCCGCGTTGCTGCAGAACTTCGACCCCGTGTGGGGCGGCTTCGGGGGCGCGCCGAAGTTCCCGCACGCGCTCGACCTGCGCCTCCTGCTGCGCCACGCGCAGCGCACGGGCGACGCGAGCGCCCGGCACGCGACGCTGCACACGCTGGACAAGATGATCGCGGGCGGGATCTTCGACCAGCTGGGCGGCGGCTTCCACCGCTACAGCACCGACGAGCGCTGGCTGATCCCGCACTTCGAGAAGATGCTGTACGACAACGCGCTGCTCGTGCCGGCGTTGCTCGAGGCCACGTTGCTGACGGGCGAGCCGCGCTTCGCGCAGGCCGCGCGCGCGACCTGCGACTGGGTGTTGCGCGAGATGCGCACGGAGCAGGGCGGGTTCGCCAGCGCGCAGGACGCCGACAGCGAAGGCGTCGAGGGCAAGTTCTTCGTCTGGACGCCCCGCGAGCTGGAGCAGGCGCTCGGCACCCAGCTGGCGCGCATCGCCGGCGAGGCCTGGGGCGTCGGCGACGAGGGCAACTTCGAGCACGGCGCGAGCGCCTTGTGGCGCGAGCGGCCGGCGGCGGAGGTGGCGCGCCGGCTGGCGCTGAGCGAGGCCGAGCTCGCGACCGCGCTCGAAGCGGCGCGCGCGAAGCTCCTGGCCGTGCGCGAGCAGCGCGTGCGGCCGGGCACGGACGACAAGGTGCTCGCGTCCTGGAACGGGCTGATGATCTCGGCGCTGGCCCAGGCGCACCAAGTGCTCGACGAGCAGCGCTACCTCGACGCGGCGCGCGCGGCGGCGCGCTTCGTGCTCGGGCGGATGCGCCGGCCCGACGGCCGCCTGTGGGCCACGGCGCGCGCCGGACGCGCGCACCTGAACGCCTACCTCGACGACTACGCCTTCACCATCCAAGGCCTGCTCGACCTGTACGAGAGCGATTTCGACGCCGGCTGGCTGCGCGAGGCGCTGGCGCTCGAGGCGCTGGTGGCCGCGCACTTCGAGGACGGCGAACACGGCGGCTTCTTCACCACCAGCGACGACCACGAGACGCTGATCGCGCGGCTCAAGAGTTCCTACGACGGTGCCTTGCCGTCCGGCACGGGCGTGCAGACGCTCAACCTGCTGCGCCTGGCGGAGCTGACCGGCCGGCGCCCGCTGGCCGAGCGCGCCGAGCGCACGCTGCGGTCCGCCGCGGGGCTGGTCAACCGCCACCCCTCGGCGTTCAGCCAGCTGCTCCTGGCGCTCGACTTCCTGGTCGCCGGCCCGCGCGAGGTGGTGCTCTCGGGCCGGCTCGACGATCCCGGCACGCGCGCCCTGCTCACGGCCGTGCGCGGCACGTTCGTCCCCCAGCGCGTCGTCGCGCTGGCCGACGGCGCGCACGACGCGGACCTGCTGCCCGTGACGCGCGAGCGCGCCCCGGGGGCCAAGGCGCGCGCTTTCGTGTGCCGCGACTACGCCTGCCGCGCGCCCGTCGCGGAGCCGGCGGCGCTGCGGACCGAATTGCTGCGCTGAGTCGATTTGCCGGGGTGATCTGGGGCGCCGCGCGGGCGGGGCATCGCTATCCTCTTCGGCCTCGCAAACGTCCCCAACCGGAGCCAGCACCCCCATGAGCGCCCTTCGAGTCCTCGTCACCGGCGGCGGTCGCGGCATCGGCCGCGCGATCGCCCTGCGCTTCGCGCGCGAGAAGTGCGACGTGGCGGTGGCCGCGCGCTCGTCGTCCGAGCTGGACTCGGTGGTCAAGGAGATCGAGGCCGCCGGTGGGCGCGGGCGCGCGGCGCAGATGAACGTGGCGGACCACGGCTCGGTCGAGGCGGCGGTGTGGCGCGCGGTCGAGTTCCTGAACGGCACGATCGACGTGCTGGTCAACAACGCCGGCGTGTTCGACGTCAAGCCCTTCGAGCAGATGGACGTCGCCACCTGGCAGCGCAACATCGAGGTCAACCTGACCGGGCCGTTCTTCGTGACGCTCGAGGTGCTCGATCCGCTGCTCGAGAGCCAGCGGCCGCACGTGTTCAACGTCGCGTCCCAGGCGGCGCGGCGCGGGTTCGCGGGCAACACGGCCTACTGTGCTTCGAAGTACGGCCTGCGCGGCTTCAGCGACAGCCTGCGCGAGGACCTGCGCGCCAAGGGCGTGCGCGTCTCGACCGTCTATCCGGGCAACACCGACACGAGCATCTTCGACAAGCAGCCCGGCACCTGGGACCGCTCGAAGATGAACAAGCCCGAGGACGTCGCCGAGGTGATCTGGCAGGCCTACCACGCGCCCGCCGGGACCAACGTCGACGACCTCGACGTCCCGCCCCGCTGAGTACGGTGCCAGGCACTTTTTCACCCTGTCGGGCGGCG
>Ga0315910_10000085_pt1 | contig 124999 bp, 162 predicted proteins | sample EdamamesoilMG_FD_204470 | JGI IMG/M metagenome (GOLD analysis project Ga0315910, IMG submission 204470) | Garden soil microbial communities collected in Santa Monica, California, United States - Edamame soil | ecosystem: Environmental > Terrestrial > Soil > Garden | place: USA: California...
CTTAGTTCTAGAAGCTATAGAATTCCATATTTTATTTCTCTTCTTTTTACTAAAAGCTCTTTTGTATATCTGCTCAAAAGATTTATACCTTTCTTCTTTAGTACCAATTCCAATGTAAAAAGGTTCGTTTTTATCTAAACGAATGTGCCTGTAAAGATAATATTTATTAAAGCTCATTATTTATAATAATTTTGTTTTATTGCTTTACTTCCTATTAATATCATATATTACCAATTCAATTCTGGATATATTTTAGACCAGTAGGTTTTACCAATTTCAGTAACATTACCATCCTTATCAAATTTATGCAAATCCGCAATTTTAATCCTTTTATTGGCTAATTGAGGTGGTCTGCTATCAAAATCAGTATCTTCATCTTTCTTCATATAATCTATCCAGCAACCATCTTTATCTCTATAAAAGATACCATTTGCATCACTTTTTTGAGTAAAAATGGTAGATAATGTACCTTCAAAGTCCATATCTGCTACTGAAATAGAATCTTCTGATTTATTAAGAATCTTCTTCTTCTCTTTAATGTGTCCCGTATAGATGATAAAAGGAGAAGCATTTTTCTCAATAAAAGCTTTTACGCCAAAAACAGTTCTTCTAATATACTGACTTCCACCATAATCATCTACACGTTTAATGTTTTCCTTAGCCTTATTGAATTGTTTGTTATAATCAGCTAAAGCAGCCTCATGGAGCATATTTTGCATATCTGTAATAGGATCTACTGCAAATATAGGAAATTTCATCTTATGAATATGTGCTAGAACAAGATCATAATTCTTTTCTCTTTCAGAACCTCTACTATCTTTAAAAGTAGTATAAAGTTTCCAATAAGTAGACATATCATTAATCTTATTCAATTCATCTACTGTTTCAAATAACCCCATAGGAATAAAAGTACCATCTTTTATTACTTTAAATGGAGCATCTCCTTCATAAGTTAGGAGATTTACACTATTCCTAGCTTGAAAGTAATCTGTACCTCCTTGAGTGTCCCCTATTAAAATATTCTTTTGATTAACTAATGTTTGAGTCTTACCAGATTTTGGGAATGAGATGACTACTTGATTTCTGGGAGAAATAATACATTTTTCAGCAGGTAATAATTCACCTTTTTCATCTATTGGTAACTTTTTAAATGTTGTTTTAGTCATTTTGTTGATTTTTATTCTCTGTAAATTTATTACTTTTTAAATAACCATATAATTAATGGAAGACCAATAATTAGACATGTAAATATATGATACATTTCCATCCATGTAGCTTGTTCAACATCTTTCCATGTAGTTGATTGTTGTTTAAAATATTGACTATAATAAGCCTTTTCACCAACAACTGCTCCTATCCAAGGGATAAAATGATAGTATGTTATTTTCATATCAGGAATATTTTACATTATCTTGATAAAAGATTTTACGGAAAGGCTCAATTGTTATGTAATTTCTTTCATATGCAACAGAACCTGATCTTCTTTCATACCCTAAGCTATATAAATAGTCTATATTATCGTCATTATTTTTAATTGAAATTTTAAGATCTTCTAAAGGAAGACCGTTTAATTGTAATACTTTCATTTTTTAAACCATTTTTCTAAATAATTCATACTTAACCAATGCATCCCTAAACTTCCTATTACAGCAGCTACGGTATATGTAATACCTAATAGTAGAGTGTTAGCATCATCTACAGTAATTTTTCTTACTACAATAAACCATATACCATTAGAAGCTACAGAGGCTAGTCCATGTAGCCATAGACTATTACTATTACGTGCTCTACTTACTAATGTAAAACTAGCATTTTGTAGGATAGTAACCAAGAATAATATTAAATAATTCATGCTCCTACTGTCTTACTTCTAATATATTTAGCTATTTCTTTAAAGGTTTTACCTCCATCGTTCATCTGTGCTAATTTACCAGCAAATGATGAATTACCACCTTCACCTAATAAACATTTCGGAAATAATTTTTGATTATCTTTAGATAAATTATTAGGCATATATTTATTACTCATACGTTTTGCGCCTACTATATCTCCATATACACCAAGACAGCAATAATTATTTGCATTCTGTAATCTTGATTTACCTTGTTTATATTTTCCACTTTCTAATGCCTCTAACCATTGTTTTCTTGATTCTTTAGGTAATTTATATTTTCTTTTCATAATACTTTTTCTTTTATTAAAATCTTTCTTAATTCTCTTATAATTCCGTACTTAAGTTCATCTGAAGTTCTATGTTCTAAATGAACAGACCATACAGAAGAACCAATATATACTTTATATCCCTTTTTAGAGTCTAAAATAGTATATCCTTTCTCTTTACAAAACTTCTCAATATCTCTCCATTTAAGGTTTTTAGAGACATTATTTATTTGATTTAAAGTAGACATATAATCAACGTAAATATAAGGATACCTAATAAACACATACCTATTGTCATTTTTATCTGATTTCTGGCTATAATTGGATCTTTATCTAGCATATTTTCTTATTAGTTTAAATATCTCTCCAGTATCGGTTAATCTCATAACTTCATTAAATCTAATAGCTGAAAAGGCTACTGTAAATCCATGATCTGCCATGAATTTCTCAGTAACCTTTTTACCATTTATAGTATCCAGATAAATCCAAGGATAGTTAGCAAAATATGTAGTTTGTATACCTAATTTATTAAGTCTATTATGTAGATTTTCTATACAGTTCATACATATCTTATTTTAGTTGAATCTAACATACTAAGACTTTCTTTAATCTTTTTAAGCTCAGGTTTCTCATTAAGTACAATTACATGTAAATCAGCTACTTTTCCAGCATAATCCAGTTTAATAGCTCTATTAAGAAGCTGTGCTGTGGATTCTTTATTACTTGTAGCATTCATTAGAATAACACTATCTAAATTAGTATAGCTTACTCCAGTTTTACCCATTTCAGCAAGTGCTAAATGATTAATCTCTTTTTTCTGAAAAGCTTGGAAATTTGAGTCATCTTTAGATTTGGAATGGTAAGATGGAATTCCTAGGGAATCAGCCGTTTCAGTAATTCCACAAAAAACAATGGTTCTTTTGTCTTTAAGCTCATCCAGCAACTCTTTAACTGCATTAATTTTACCAATTGAAGAAGTAGAAAGTCTATTCCTAGTAAGAGCCAAATGCATATAGTTCTTGCCGCCTTTAACCATTTTGTCAATAACGAATGAATAGTTATCATATCTTTGTTTTTCGGTAAGTAATTTACCCTTGCTATTAGGAGTTTTAACAACTTTATCCAAATCTGTTCTATGTACAGTAATAATATAGTCGCTTAGGATCTTATCTCTTATACCATCTAAAGTAGTGTATTTAGCTATTAGTTTTAATCCCCATAAACCTTGAGTTTCTCTAGAAACTGTTCCAGATAACCCCAAAACCTTAGTATCTGGACTATTTGTCATTATCTCATGACATAGTTGCCTCTGAAGATCTGAGATTTCATGAAACTCATCCAGAACGATAAAATCAAACTTATTATCTTTATATTTATGGAGAGACCTGTAGTTGGTAAATTGAATATTCTTAGTATGTTTAAACTGCCAAGTAAGCATATCATTTTCCCAACTATTCTTTATCTGGTTATCTGGATAACAAATTAATATATTAAATTCATTCTTAATAAAGTTAGTTAATAGATCAAGTGTAATTTTGATTTTCCCTAACCTCATAGCTCCATCTATATATCCAAATCTTTCTTTTTGGAAGAAATTTATAGACTTTTTAACTATTTCTTGCTGAATCTGATCTTGTTTACTCATAAATATTTAATTATATTACCAGTTTTAAGATCCTGTAATATACTAACTTCAAAGAAATGATCATAATAAGTTATTACTTTTTCGTAACATTCTTGTCCAAAGGGATATAACCTTATAAAATGAAAAAACTCTTCTTTATTCAGAAGAGTCTTATTTCCACTGTGATACTTATTATAGAAATAGTACATTGGATAAGCATCGTTATTTTCTCTGTACACCAAATATTCCTCTTTTGTCATGTTTTTCTTACTTTATAAACTATTTCTAAATTAAACCACCTAAAGTAGATATGGTAGGTATCTTTATCCTCCTTAAAAAGATCAATAAAACATTGTTGATTATTCTCATCTACACATATAAATCTAATAGTAGGATGACCTTTATACTCGTTAACTTGTATAGGATCAACTAATAGACTAAATTCAGTATATGTACTGGAAAATACACTTATTACACTATCATATTCAAAGAATACTATCCTAGTGGTACTTTCTTGCCAGCTATACCATATACTATCAAAAGGTTCTCTGATAGATACATATTCAGCTTTAAATTGCTTATCTTGAGCATTTAAAGTTCCTCCCAATAGGAGTAGTGTAATAAGTAGTGTTTTCATAAGTTATTTTATATTAGTTAAAGAATAACAAGTTAGAATTCCTTTTACATCTTCATAAGATACTGTATCTGTAGAAGACCCATAAGGGACTTCTTCTAATGCAGCTTTTAGTGCAGCTTGAACATGTATTTTAGCAAATTCAATCATAGCTCTTTTTACGGACGATGGAATCTCATATCTATCCTTAGGAACGTCTAATATTTCTAAGAATACATCTTCTGCGGTTTTCATCATTCTTCAAATAAAGTGTAATCAAACTTTTTCCAACCAGCAATTATACTTTCATCCCTAAGATCCATTATTTTTTTGAATGTTTCTGGACGCTGTACTACCTGGCATCCGGCACTCCAATTAAAAATTAAATCAACTATTTTCCATTCCGAAGCTCTATGAAAGTTAGTACCATTCATGCCCCAAAAACCAAACGCAGCCAGTTTAACAGGATCTCTATAAAGACTAAAGTCCAAATCTGTATTTTTATCATTATCTCGTACATAGTGCATTTTAGCCACTTGTACCAACGCATCATATTTTCCACTATGTAAACCTCTAGCATAACATTCTAAATATTGACCTGGAACCATTATAATACAACCATCTTTATTCATTGGATTCTGTAACCAGTATTTACCTGGATCAGTAGTCATCCAAAAATTAAATAATTGTTCCTTTCCATCTTCGTCTATCCAAGCAACACCTCCTAAATCATCAAATTTATCAGATTTAGAATTCTTACTCCGGATACCAAAGATATTTAGTCTCATTTTTTCTGTTCTGAATACATAGTTATTCTTGAGATAGTTTTGCTTAATACTGTTATAGTTCATAATTGTGTCTTAAATTTCCTTTATAAAATATCTTCTCTAATGATAGATTTTTGTTAAATCTTCCTCTTATAGTTGCTTCTCCAATACCACAAACTCTTGACCATTGACTAAATGACAGAGACTGACCGTTATATTCTATTAATTTTGAATTTCTTCTATTATTAGCTTGTTTTTCGTAAGTGCTCCACTTACAATTTTCTTTACAATAATTACCATTATTATCAATTCTATCAATAGAATGTAATTTAGAAGGTCTAGGTCCCATGTCTTTGTAGAACTGATCAAAAGAATTTTTCCAATCATCAGAAACAGTAATCCCTCTACCTCCATAATTAGAATATGATTTGTCGGATGGATTAATACATCTGGATTTTATTTTTAACCAAATCTCATAATCTGGATTCTTTTGATCTGTACCAGGAAGATTAGAATATCCATGTTTATACTTTCTTTTTGAAGCAAGTTCTCTATTATAACATCCGCATGATTTACTTAATCCTCTTATTAATGAATATATTTCGACTTCTTTCTTTGAACCGCATTCACATTGACATAAAGGATAGTAAAGGGTATTATAATTCCATTTTTTAATACTTCCTTCTTCTAAAATAGTCCATCTTTGAAATTTTTTACCAATAAATTGTTTTATTTCCATAATTATATTTTTTACAAATATAAAAAATACTTATGGTTTTTCCAAATATTAGATTAGCTATTTTTTAAAAAGTATGATTTATTTAAAACTTCAGTAATTATATTTTGATACTGACTATCATCTAGATCTCTCTTTTTAGGAAGTTCAACAAACTGACCACAAAATCCATTAAATGCTAAAGGTATACGTAATTGATCTGCTCCGTAAGATGACTTTAGTATTTGAGCACTTCTAAAATAATTTTCTCCAGTATTTCTATCTATAAAATCTGGAGGATCGTATCCTGTTTTAGAAGATTGATTATATTTGGCTGCATCAAACAAACTAATAGCTAAATCACAAGCATCGCCTATATCTGAAGATTCTTTCACATCTTCCAGTAGTAGTTCATGCTCCTGATCTTTTATCCTAGCCACCGAAGCAATCGATCTATTAATCTGACTAACCCATATAGGAGCAGATTCTTCTAAATCTCTGAATCCTTGTAGATATTCTACTGTTTTATCTATAGCTTGTTTTTTAGTTGGTAAAGCTTGAGTCGTTTTTATTAGATTACCATGATCTATCTCTGGTATCACTACTATATTTGGATCATTTGCAATATATATTTTACTTTTTCTACCTTTTATCTCTATTTCTTCATATTTACCTAAAGACTCGAAATGATCTTTCATTATTCTATATATTTCATTAGGAGTTTTAGCTCCTTCATGTATGGTTACATGATCATTTAAAAGTTGATCTATGTAAGATTGATAACTCATCACTAAAGAATAATGTTCTTTAGATAGTTTATCTTTCCACCATCCCATTATTTTAGGTAATTCTATGATTTCTCCTTCATTTTTGAATATCAAGAAAGATAGCCATTTGGCTAATCTTAAAACCTTACTTCTTTCCATTGAAAATAACTGAAAATCAGGTTTTAATTTTCCTGTTGGAGAATTCATGTAGTCATCACAGGCATTTAAAGTTATTGTATCTAATAAAGCACTTTTACCTGCTCCTGTAGACGAGAATAATAATGTTAGTATTCTTTTTCTTATATTTGCATATTTACCAAGTCTTTCCAGTCCTATTGGAATAAATCTTTGTCCTCCAGATATACCAGCATCTATCTCTTTACGTAGTAATTCAAAGCTCATTTAATTAGTGTATTTATAAATGTTTCTAATTTTCCAGATCTATGAAATTTCTTACAGAACCTACATTGATAGATAGTTTGACCCTTTTGATAGGCTAATTCATAAGTTTCATATGTAGCTTTATTGGTACACATTCTCTCCCTTTTCCTAACTTTCTGGGCTTTTCTTTGTAGATTCTTGTATTTATTCATATATCTACTCCTGTTGAGATTTTTTTAGATTCATCTACTTTAATTCCTTGTTTATAAAGTTCTACAAATGGTTCCCATGAATTCTGATTCAAATATGTCATTGAATTCTGAAGATAACTAAGTTTATTTGTTCCAGTTTTGAGACTAGCTTCTTTCTTTTGGAGAATATCAAGTTTTGTAGCTTCTACTATATCTGTTATAGTATATTCTCCTTCATTAAGGATAGTTTTAATTTTGGCTTTACAGTCATATTTTTTGGTTCTGAGTGATCTACTACCTATAAACTTTTTACCTTTATATTCAAATGTATCTGTACCTGGAAATATATTCCACCATAGAAGGAAATCATCATCTCCTTTTATAACCTTTTTAAGTATAGGTTCTTCTACTTCTAAACCTATAAAATCAAGTATATTTTGTCCTTCTACGGTGATTTTATAATCTTCAGTTATTAGTCCTTTCCTTATAGTGGTTAGAACGATATTCTCCACTTTCTTAGAATCTGAGGTAATATCTACACCTTTTGATACAAATTCTAGAATGTGGAGAATATCTGGAGAATAGCCTTTTTTAATTAGTTCCTGAAATTTTTGAAATGATAGATTCATTTTTATCCTCCTCTTGTAATCCTAAAACAATGATTTTAGCTGGTTGTTGGAACATCTCTCTAAGAGCTTCCCTTTCTTCCCAATCTTTCTCAGCACGAAGATACTCAATTTCCCTCATATATTCAAACTCTTCTTTAGAACTTATCATATATTATTACAGGTTTACCTATTTTCTTTTTAGACTTCCAAACTACTCCATTGACAATGGTGCTGCCATTTTTATATCCTAAGAATCCTCTACATGAGGACATTCTTTTAGATTCTTCAAATGTTTCTGTTTTCATATTAACTTGTCTCCTTTGTTCATATTTCCGATGTAAGTTATTCCATTAATTGTTTGATTTACAGCAAATAAAGGTTGTAAATTAGTATAATGAAAGCATTTCCTCTGCTCTTCTTCTTTAGTTAAGTCAAATTTGGCACAAGGAATAATATGGTCAATATGCCAATATTTACCATAGTTTTCCCAAGTCATAGTTGGAAGAAATTTAGATTCTAAATAATCTCTTAAGTACATATAATCACAACCTAATAAATCATTTAAACTTTTCGACTTCTTTATACCTTTATATTTTAAAGAGGTGTATAATCTTGATCTTAGATATTTTTCTATCTTAAATGAAAGATTTGTATCTAATCTATTTTTAATATATTTTCTTCTATTAAGATTTCTTTTGTCTCTAGTCCTATTATAGTATATTTTTGCAATCTTTTTTATTTCTTCTTTCCTTTCTGATCTTTGTTTTTTTATTTTCTCCTTGTTTGTTTCTCTATACTCCTTATTTTTTACTTTTAAAGCATCTTTATTATTAATCCAATATTCTTTCCTATTAATTTTTACTTTATCAGGATTATTTTTTATCCATTTATGAGGATCATGATTTGGATTATCTTTTAACCATTGTCTTGTGTACTGTCTTAGATATTCTCTTTTTTCAGGTTTGTTATTCCTTATTCTAGCTAACTCATTGACTCTATCTCTATTTTTATTTCTATATTCGATAGAATATTTTATTTTACATGTTTTGCATGTATTATACCTACCATAATATTGGCTTATGTCTTGCTCCAGGTTACATTTTACACAGACTCTGTTCATTATTTCACAATTAATCCATAATTTTTCATAAAGTGTTCAAATGCCTCCTTTGCTTTATTAGTATTACATTTGAACGTTCTTTTTATCAAAGATATTGAATATTTTCTAAATTTCAAATATTGTTCATTAGTTATTGACCATTCTGTTTTCCAATTTTTACAAAACAATATATCAAATGTAGTTTTTTCAATTAAGTTAAGATGATTTTCTATTAAATGCTCCAAAATATTACTACGATTGATCTTTTTTGCCATAATTAAAAGGTTTAGGTTCTCTTGCTGCTTTTTCCAATCTCCATTCGATTTCTGCCAGATAATAAGCTGTTTGAGCAGCTTCCCAAGTTATATCCTTCTTAGGATAATCTTCTCTCTTAGGAGGAATAGGCTTTATACTATCATAATAACTATTATGAGTATGTAGAAGTATTTCATATGCTTCATCTTCATTCATTTTAAATATATAGTTATATTGTCAAATACTACTTTATCTTTATGAAGAGACACAAAATCACAATGTGTTAAATTTAATATGCCTAATATAGCACCTTCTTTTCCTTCATCTATCTGGTTAGTAAAAGCAAGCTTTCTTATAACTCTAAACATACCATATATAGGAGTTTTATCATATCCTTTATATGGTTCTATTCTATAGAGTCTCTGTCCACATGTATCATCATAAAAACTGAAGAAGTTATTATTAAACTCAACTAATGTTCTTTCTGTCAGATTCTTAGATACATATTTTATTGCATTGTTGTGTAATTCGTCCATATTCTTTTAATTTTATATATCTTCAACAAACTTTCCTGTAATCTTCTTATCTGTAACATATGTACTTTTATATTTACCTGCTTTTCTTAAATGATTAGATAAGCTTGATATAGTACATCCAGCGAATTCACATGCTTTATTCAGACTACTAAATACACCTAATGAATTACCTGAATTATCGAAGAGTTCTACTTTCTTACCTTTAGCACTTATTTTGTCTTTAATTGAAGGATCAAGACGATGATTGTTTTTTGTATTATCACTTCTAGTAATCCATCTTAAGTTTTCAGCTCTATTGTCACACTTTATACCATTGATATGATCAACCTGTATACAATCCTTACAAGGAGTAGGTAGAAATGTTGTAGCTATTAGTCTATGAGTTAAATATGTGGTTTTAGCTTTACCTATCAAACTAACTGTATAATAACCCTGAACCATTCTCATCTGATTCATTATTTTAAAGTTATGTTTTATAGATGATGAAATTCTTCCCATATTAGAAGCTTTATACATACCTTCATATCCAGGTATATCCTTCCAAATCTCTTTAGATTCATCAAATACTATTTGAGGGAATAAATTTTTCTTTTCTTTAATAAAGAAATTCTCTAAAGCTTCATTTATTATATAAGATTCAGTCTTACCTCTAACTTTTGCAGATTCTTGAATTAAATTTAATATTACATCTTTGATTTCAAATGACACTTCTTTCATACTATTTTACATTTTTTCGATGTAAAAGTACAAATTAGTTTAGAATAAAGCAAGTTGATCAGGATCTTTTTTTACATTTTTAATACCTTTTACTTTACTTATTATCTTATTACATTCCTCAATATAATAAGTCATATTAATATTATCCATAGGATGATCCTTTTTAAGCTTATTACATACATAACATAACCACTCACCAGCCTCTACTTGGCTAACTGGAGCAGCATTAGTTTGACATTCAGGATTCTTAATCTTAAGAAGCTTTTCACCCTCCAGAGATACGTAATATCTTATTAGTTTTTGATATACAGAAGTTCCCTTTTTGGACTTACCTTCATAATGAAAATCCTTAGAAGCCTTCTGACGTATACAAAAATCGTATATATTCGTATGTTTACGTATCGTTTCTTCTATAGGTACATTATTGATAAAATATTCTTTTAGAGCAATAGGAACTATTCTTTTGGATTTATTCTTATTAATCTCCTTATCTATCTCAAAATCACCTTTTTCTTTAGTTTTACCATCCATTTTAAGGGCTAGATAATCATTTACAGAAGTTTGAGCTATCCATTGAAAATCTGTATACTCAAAATTACCTAGAGTATCATTTCCTATTACTTTTTCCCATCCGGATAGAAGAGATTTGAATTCTTCCTCTCTATCTTTTTTAATTATAACATCAAAACCATCAGTATTTAAGCTAATTACCCTAAAACCTTTTAAAAGAAGATCTTCTACTACCATTAGAATCTCTAATTGACCACCCATAGTAACCTGTAGCATACCAATAGGATATTCTTGCCAATCACCTTTAGTATTTAATCTACCATAAGAACCTCCATTTAAAGCTAACTTACCCATTTTCTGGAGAGAATTAAACTTAGGATCTTTAGTTTCTCCATATAATTTCTTATACTTAAGGCGTCTATCAATCTTTGAAACAATAAGTTCATTCCATCCAGGTAAATGATCAGGATTTACTTTATATTTTCTAATACCATTCGGATATTGCGAACCTATATCACATTGTATATATTTCTCATCTTCTAGTGGCTTTAAAAATCTACCTTTCTCATTACTGTGAATACCTCCCTTGGCTATAGTAGCAGTTAATTCTTCATTAAATTTATATTTAAACTCTTGCTTTTCATTTAAAACATAAGTCTCCCCTAACTCCTTAACAAAGTTTTGAAGCTCTTTAGATTGAAATTTAACCCATTTAGGAAAGAATTGTTTGAATTTTTTGCCATAGAAATGCTTAATTTGTTTAGGTTTTAAATCTCTTTCATTTCTACCAGAAGCTTTAATGTAATCTAGCTTATTCCATTCTGCACCAATTTTAACATCATCCCAATTTAAGCATTTTAGACCAAATTCCTTCTCCATAGCTAATCTATCAGCTAACTTATCCTCACCTTTATAAAGCTTCATATCTGTCTGACCTCTAGTTATGAGGTAAAACTGATAAGTAGCCCAGATATCATTCTCACAATAATCATCTATTAATTTGATATCTGCTTGGGTGAGATTTTCTTGACTATGATGTATGGGCATTTCTTCAATATTCTCCATATCCATAGCATATTCTAATGCTTTTAAACTGGTTCTTCTATTCTCATTATTAAAATGCCAGATAGTAAATAGATCAACTTGCTTTAAAGTTAACCAATCCTCTCTATATTCAGGGAATAATTCATAATTAGAATTATCTATAGTATCCTGAGCTTTCTGCCAGATACTTCTAGATATCTCTAATCCTTCTAAATCATGCCATTTTTCATAATTTCTTATAATCCATTCAATTACTTGGCTATCAAATTTAAGGTTATTAAATCCAACCCAGTAATAGTCTTTATAAGTTTCTGTAAACTTAATAAAACCATCAAGTGTATTTTCCCATTTATTTACTCCAAATTTAAACCATTTCTTTGTATCTGGATCATATAACTTAATCAGAAAATACTCTTTTAGAGTCTCGATGTCATATATAATAACCTTTATATCCATATTATAACCATTTAGGTGGTTTTCTATTATCTATATAATCTAAAAATGTAGCTAATCCATATATAAATAAACATACAATTATAGTAGCCCATGATAATAATGAACAGAACAAAGATAAACCAACATCACTCCATTCATTATCATTATTCTCATCTCTACCTATTTTACATACAATCCATACTATTGTAAATCCTACAAGCCATATCCAGAAAAACATAATTCCTCCTCTTTTATACTTAAAACTACTTTACCTTCCAAAAGAAATGGTTTATTATTATCCATTTCTATCATTAATTTACCTTCATTTTCTAAAACTGAATTAAACCATTCAATGGTTACTTCTTCAGTTTGACCATCTTCATCACAAATATAACCTATTTGTTCATAACTAGCAAGTGTATGACTCTTTCCTCCATATAAGCTGACAATATAAGGTAATACTGGTTGACCTAGTGCTTTTAATGTGTTTTCTTGATCTTTGGGTGTTTTGTCCAGTTCATATATAAAGCTTTTGTCATCTGCTGTCAAATAAAATAGCATTCCTTTTTTGAGTTTTTTAGGAGAATAACTTCTAAATGTTAAAATAGCTTCTATTAGCATATGGTTTATTATATAAAGGTTAGAAATAAAAAAGGAGAGTACATTTTTGTACCCTCCTCCCTGTAATAAAACGATGAAAATTATCCTAAGAATTCAGCTTTTTCATTAGCTAAATCTTCTTGTGCTTGTTTTAAAGTACGAACTTTTCCTTGAAGATCAATTAGTCGTTGTACATAAGAAGAAAGATTACCTTCGTTCTTAGCTGCATTTACAAAAGCTTCACGGGCAGAAGTTTGTTCTGCTTGAGCACCCAAAAGTTGCTCTTCAATAGAATCTTTTGCGCTTTCAAATGCACGATTAGCACGTTTGATAGTAAAAGGACGTTTTACTGCTTCAATTGCACCGTCAATAATTGATTCAAGGAGTGATTGTTTCTTGTCTGCCATAATAATTAAATTTTAATTGTTTTTTGTTGATTTACTTTAATTTTAACTTCATCCTGTGATGGTTTAAGTGTCACAGGTACACTTGTTTTAATTTTAAGTTCTAATACTTCTGCATTTACTTGTATAATTGGTTTAATTATTGAACATTCATCTGGTGTTAATGGGTGTTTTGTAATATAAGGATCATATCCTACTGAATACATACTATGAATAGGTATATCCTCTTGCTTTAAAGTAACTGTAATAGTTCCTTTATCTGTTCCTGGATATGAAGGTATTTCATGAGGTTCAGCTTTTCGTATATTATCAATATCAGTAGAATAATTTGGTTCTGGGCGAATATAAGTGATTCCTAAATTTCTAAATATTTCATATATTTGCCAAGCTTCTCCTCTAGAATACTTATTATCAGGACCTTTATAGTGCCATCCTAATACCCAATCACCTACTTTAGGAACCCACTTTTCATCTTGAACTATTTCAGCCCATTTACCTTGCTTATAAATACTCCATTTACTATCAGTACTATTTATGATAGAATCAGATTCCAAAAGAATATCACCCTTATCTACTATAAAATTTTGACCTTTTACTTTTTTAACTTGCCTATCTGGAGCAAAAGATACAAAACTAGTACCAACAGGATACCTACGTTTAGCCTCTTTTATTAAAAATTCCTTATCTTTAGAAGGTTCTACATATTTGCCAGCTTTCTCACAGGCTTCAAAATGAGCTTTTTCTTCAGGAGTAGCTAAACGAATAGATTTAACTTGTGAAATATCACCCCAATTATCTGAAGGATAATAACACTTGATATTTTTAAAAGCAACAGAAGAAGCTAATATATGTTCATTATCTTTTCCATTTAATCCTTTAAATTTAATTATCCATTTTTCTAAATTAGACTGTGTTAGGTAGTAATACTCTCCAGGTATAAGACTAACTCCACATACTGTATTAGATTTAGTTTCTGGTTTATAACCAAATTTAGTACACCATTCATCAAAAGAATAGACTTTGTAGTTTTTATTTAGGTAGTAATTATGATGTCCAAAGTTATCTTTATTATCTAAATTTATACAATCTGAATAACCATAGCTATCTTTTGCTCCCTGATATGAAACTGACACTGGGAGTTTAGTCCTTACAAATTCCCATTGTTCGGAATTAGTGCAATGAACTGCTTCACCAACATACTTCCTCTCTTCTACAGGAAATATAATATCAGAGAATTCAACATTAATATATTCTTCTCCTCTATAGTTTGTACCACTATATGGACCTGTTCTTTTACCATTTTGACCACAAAGATAATAATTACTCTCATTATTATAGTAATCTAATAGCCCCTTTTGTAACTTATTTAGTTTTTCATGTTCTTCTCTAGAAGTAATATGAATAGCTATAGGATACTTAAGTTCACTTAAATGATATTGTTTTCTCATTTCTATCTCTTTTGGTTTACTAGCTGGACCCTGAAAATCTTCTGACATTAACTTTGGTAACTTACCTTCAAAATTAGTAGGTTGTCCAACATTATGAAGATCATAACTGTCACTACTACCTTCAACATATATTAAACCAGTATCATAATGATCTTTTATCTTAAAGTATTTATCTTTATAATAATCATATATCCATCTACCTACATAAGATATCTCTTTTGGTTTATTCTGATCATCAAAAGCTTCCTTGGTAGAAGGTTCAAAATATGTACATCTTGATTGTTTGTGGGTATGATTAAGTCCAAAATACACAGAAATTTCTACACCTTTATCATTTATCACATAAAGATAGTCCCTCTCTACTTTTACGGTCTTATATACTTTACCTTTTTCAAGACCTTCATACTTAGATTCATTCTTTATACATTCTACATATTCAGGAATCTTATTCTCTTTGATTTTATCAACATGTCCCTCAGGTAAATATTGTTGTATTTCAGATATATCCACAGGTACAATTTCAATCATATCGTGTAATTCACTTTGACTTTTATCATATCCTGACATTCCACCTGCATTATTCCGTTTAGCCTCTTCAAATAAGGCTTCTTGTTCTTTTGTCATGTTTCTTTATTTACAGTTAAGTAATATCTATATAGATCATCTAAAGTATATTCTCTATCAAAAGGAAAACATGTCTTTTCCCAAAGAATAAAGTCACACTCATCGTCCTCAGCATTAGGAAAGTAATATTTTATAGCTTCTTTCCATGTCATATTGGTAATATCTATTAATTTCTCTTTCATATTAATAACAAGCTAAACCAACATAATTATCTTCAGGAACTGAATAGTATGAGAATTCAACAGTTATAGTTTCCTTCTTTTTGTCAAGTTTAACTACTTTCTTCACAGAACTTTCAGCATTAATACTTTCAAGAGCATCTTTTAATGTATTAAGTATTGTTTCTTTAATTTCTTTATCTGTTTTCATATACCAGTTCGTTTTTTCCAATGAGAAAGGAATTTCTTTTGAGATGGATCTCTCTTAGCTATATTCTCATAGAATATTAACCTTTTTTGTCTTAATATTGAGAGATATATTGAATCATTAATATGATTAATAGAATGTATAGTTAATGAATCTAATTTATCAGTGATAGGTATGGATATTCCAGCTTGGTTAATAGTCCTTTGAATTATTCTTACACCTGTGGAAGGACTATTTATTCTTATATCTAGGGTATTATTGGCTACTTCTTGATCTTTTAACACATAAAATTGTTCTTTTACCCAAATTGTCAAGTAGTAATCTAAAACCCAATAATCAAGTTCTGGAATATGGGTGTTCCATACTATATCACCTTTTTTCTTATATTCATTTATATACTTCCAACCATACCAATCAGGATTATACTTTCTAGTAATTCCTGCATAAGTCTCCCCACCTTTATCATCCGGATGATTAACGTAATACCCTTCATGATTAAGAATATGTTTTAAGGATAATCTAAAATCAGCCTTGGATACCACTTCGTATTCTATGGTAGGAATACTAGCCTCTTTGGTCTTAAATGGTATGAAAAATAATATTAATAATACAATATATCTCATAATATGAGTTTAAGTGAAACATAGTAAAAAGAAAAACCTTCTTACCTCTTACCTGTAAAATCTCGAACCAACAATAGCTCTTTAAATGGAGCTTTTGGTAGTCTGTTGATAACATTCATAACCCTGTATGAACTGCTACCTAATACCTTATTTATACCTGTTTTCATGCTACTACTAATTGTCTTTTTGTGAATATTGGATTTTCTACTACTTCTCCCTTCTCTATATGAAGTTCTTTTAAAGCTTCTAATGTTACTTCCATAGCTCTAAATAGTCTATCTTCATAATCATGTAACATTTTTACCTCAAAAGGATACATTTTGATCCATTTATTATGAAGAGTATTTAAAAATAAGTCTTCAAGATATATAATATCCTCTATAGTGTAGAAGCTATTAACCTCCTCTAAAGCTAAATTAGACTGTTTTATAGTCTCCTCTGAAAAGAAGTATATCTCTTTATGACCTCTACCATTTTCATCAAAGCTTCTAGCACAAGCCCAACCACTTTTTCCATTTAACATATTACCTATAAAACAAGCACATGGTTTAAATGGGTTTAATTCATTTCTCATATATGCACCTACTATCTTGTTATACATTTCAAGATAAGTAGGGTTAGTTGTCGAAGAATTCATCTTTTTTGAATTTATTTTTAACAAATTTAAAATTATTATTGACTCTTTGTGATTCTCTCAATATCTCTCCTACTACGTATAGTACAAAAGATATAAAGAGCAATATGAGACTCACTATAACCATAGTATTTCTACTGGTTATTAGTCCGTAAAAGGTGAACCAGAACCCAAATCCACTGAAAACAACTGCTATTGAAATGAGTATTTTCCATAGATTGGAACTTTTCTTTTTACCTAATTTTGATCCATTCCAACTAGTAACAGACCATTTTCCATCTCTTTTCTCTAATTCCATACTATTCTTCAATTTTAAAGTAGTATACAGGTCTTATTTTAAAGGTAATAAGTGAGCAAACGAATGCTAATAAAGCTAATGGGCCAAATATTATCATTATTAGAACCAGCCATCTGAACCATTTCATATCCTTTTCACCTTGTTTACTCTTCCAATAATCCTCTCCATTTTTAAGGTAAAAATACCTCTTAAAAGAGTTATAAACGACATTCCAGGTAAATATACCTGAAAATATCCATAGTATTACAATTGATATCATAATTATGCGTATCTATATATAAAATCACACCATATATATTTTGATTGTACAGTATCCAAAGGAATAGCAGGTTTATTACCAATTCTCCAAAAACCAGTTGGTTTTGAAGCTCCAAGTTCATCCAGATCATCTTTATCAAAGTAGTTATCATAGATAATACCATCTTTCAAGTAAGATAAGTGTTCATCAAACATTATTAAATGAATACCTCTTTGATTAAGAAGAATATACTCCCGTAAAGTAATACCCTTACCAGGAGTATATTCAGCACTTTGTTGTAAAGACTTACATATTACATTAATAAGCTTCTTACATTGAAAGAAAGTAAGTCCATCTGAATGATTCCGTACTTTAAGTATATCAAGGATTATACCTATACTCTTTGGATTCATATCAAAAGCAGAAGCTATTGCTATATGAGCACAGCTTCCATGCTCAAAATCCCAATCAGGATTATCCCGTACTATTATAATATTTTCCTTCATGTGTTTGTAGTTTAAAGGTTACAGGCTATAACTGTTAATCTGCCTTTGAAAGATCAGCTTGAGTTCCACACCAATACACTTGTGTTTCTGTGTTTTCGGGTATATTGGTTTACTATAGTATCTTATATTTGAATTTGAGATGCTTTAACAACACTTTGTTTGAGTTGTTCAATTGATTCATTGAATCTTCTGCCATAATCAACTAGATTAGTAAAAACGTAATCTTTCTCTAAAGATTGTATTTTACGAATTGTAGATGCATAGTCTATTGCAGGAATTTTCTGTCCAATTTCTATTTTATCAGGAGATTTACCCATCACTGCATTTAATATCTCCTTTACTTCCTGTTCAGTTGCATTAATAAGTACTCCTGTTCCAGATGTTTTTGCTATTATTTCCATAGTTTTATTTTCTAAATATTAAATTACCATCTAAAGGATTAACTGAGAAGGTCATTTGATTCAATACAAGCTTATCTTTTCCTTTAATATCATCTTTATGGAATTCAGATGCTTGTCTACGTTGTTCTTTGGTCAAATATGACCATTTAATCTTTAATGTCATCATAATCAATTAATTAATACTTTAATTTGATCCTCCAGTTCCTTTATCCTCCTGTGTCTCTCTGATAACTGGGATTGAAGGGGTTTTCAGCCCCAATAGCTGTCTGTCTTCAAGCGGAAGAGAGCTTTTTATTTCTTTAGCAAGGCGCTGGTCCGTAGACCGAGCAAATAGAACCCGAAAAGCAGCATACGCACATTCCCTGTGCATTAAAACAGCTTGGAACGTCAGGAGGTAAAACCGTATTGGTTATATCCTGAATTTCTTCGCGGGTGTACTCCTTACCGGATTCCAGCTTACGTTTTACTTTAGGCTCCTCACTACAGGAGAAAGCTAAAATGATTAATGAGAGTGTGATTAGTTTTTTCATAGTTTTTTAATTTATTTTTGCAAAGTTAACAAAATTATTTATAAATAAAAAAGCCTCTAAGTTTTATTTAGAGGCTTGAAAGAGTTCGAATAACTCATCTAGGGTCTTAGACCTAAGTCCGTGTGCTGGATGCCGAAATTATTATGCAACACTATCATTGTTTACCATTTAATTAACAATTCAACCTCTATAAACAAATACTTCAATCTATAGTGCCTTTGGCTCACTATATCTATATAATGTTAATTAGAATGGATTTCTTTTTAAAGGATTAAGTGTAATATATACATTAATCCTATCATAGCACTCCATAAACAGATAGCTAATAGGAGTTCTTTTATCCATTGTTTCATACTAATTCAAGAGATTTTGATTCTTTTAGGATATTATGAACCTCATCAATACCAATGGATTGTATTACCTCATCCGGAACATCAATTTCAAATGATAATTCATCCATTTGCAGTCTACTATATGGTGATTTATTATCAAATTCTCTAATAAAATCAGATGCTTTTTCTGGTAAATCAATAATATAAGAAGTTTGAGATAAATCGACCTCTAAAGATCCCAGAAATTTTATCCCATTAGGAAATATAAAGATTTTTTTACTACCAACCCATGTATTTTCACCAAATAGATCAACAATTGCTTTTGCTATAGCACAATTCTGACCTATTTTATATTCTGAACAAAACATACTATCTTTAAGTACATGCTTCGTAATTTTTACTAATACCCTCATATATTTATTTAAATTAATTTAACCTATAGTTAATATTGCAATAATACCTATAACTATTACAGCTAGTACTGCTATTATATTTGCTGTTGAATTTTTCATAATATTATTAATTTAAATATCAGAAACTTTATCTAAAAGATGTAAATATTTACATCCTTCAGATTTCATTTCTTTAAGTACTTCTAGGCATATATTAGCAGCTTTTTTGAGAATTGAATCTTTCTTTTCTTTTCCAGCATAAGCAGCAGCATAAGCAGCAGCATCAGCAGCAGCATCAGCAGCAGCATCAGCAGCATAAGCATAAGCAGCATCAGCAGCAGCATCAGCAGCAGCATCAGCAGCATAAGCATAAGCAGCATCAGCAGCAGCATCAGCAGCAGCATCAGCAGCATAAGCATAAGCAGCATATTTTTTTAATTCTAAACAAAGATTTCTTGCTTCTGATAATTCTACCACAACTTTAAGCTTTTCTGCTAAAGTAGAATCATATTTAATAGCAAGTTCAGAAATAATTTCATTAATGACTTTTATAGTTACTTTCTTAGAAAACTCTTTTTGATCTAATTGACTAGAATTCAATTGAGCTATACTTATTTCAATCATTCCTTCTGATCTAGCTTGATTAGAGGACCAATTAGCATCATTTAATCTAATTTTAAATGATCTAACCGCACTACCTACACAAGGAGGATTATCTGAATGGGGTAAACCATATGCATAGCATACAGCAGCTTCAATACACATTTGACCAGGTTCTTGTTTACCTAATCCTTTAGAAAGACCGCATTTTACTGTATCTCTCACTTTAATTGCTATATCTTCTGTTAATTCCATAATATTTTGTGTTTTATTCTATTATTTTATATTCTTTTTTAAGTATTCTTACTCTTTGATATAGTCTCCATATACAAGAGAAGTAATTATTGGATGTGATTGGTGTTTTGTACCAATATATTCTTATAAATGATTTGTGTCTGTCAATCCATCCTTGATCATATGTATAAACAGCAAATTGAATATTAGCTGTATAACAAACACCATCATGAATATTTTTGTATATTATATATTTTCTCCATCCAAAAAATGGCATTCTAATAATGCATTCTATATAGTAATCTATTAGAAGTTTAATTATTTCTTGCTTTTTCATAACTTTAATTATATGTAAATGCGCCAATTATAGTGATTATTAAACATAATAATAACAAAATACACCCTATCAGATTATTAGTCTGATAGAGTGGTATTGGACCTTGAACATCTTCATAATAATTTTTATCTCCTTTTTTAGATGTATCAGTACCTAATAAGGATAGACCTGTAACCATTAATATAATACAGGTTATTATAATTAATACTTTCATGTGTTTTTAATGTAATTAGTGAATAAATTGTTTATTATTCTATGGGTTAGACCATCAGTATACTGTTCACTTCTGGCTCTAAGGCAGTCACCAAGTAATAGAATAGGATCATATCCATAAATAACAATTAGTTTATCCAATTGTTCTCTAATGATATCTAATTCTTCTGTTCCCCTTATCCATACATGGTGACTGTCACTATAGTTATAAGAATAATCATGATTTATGATATTCTTTATAAAATCATTGTATAGTTCTTCTTTATTCATAACTTAATTTCTTTTCCATGTAAGGAATACATGATTACCTCTTCTCATTCTCTGGAACATTTGATTTTGCATCAAAAGTACCATAATTTTAGCACTATCCTCCTTACCTGGAGAAGGATATACTTTACCAACAGATGCTGTTTTCATATTGTTATTTAGTTATCTCCCAATCATCTGGTATTTCCAGATCATACCTAAAGTCCTGAGGTTCAATGGGATTATTCCCATAACCATACATACTCACAACTTTATCTGAAAGATCATTAGGTGTTTTAATTGTTTTACCTAAAATGTGTCTACCTATTTCACCACCAAATTCATATTTTTTAATTCCAGCCCTATGTAGGGCCTTAGTAATGGCACATTCTTCAAAATTACAATATTTTGTAGTTCTTATATCCTCAGCTAGGATAGTTATTTGTATTGTTTTCATATTATTTATGTGTTTTTATTTAATGAATTATCTCATAAATTTGGATTTATATTCAAATAATACATCTGAATGAGATCTTCTCTTATAAAATCCTTCATTATGAGCATAGGTAATAGCATGAATCATGTCTTCTCTTGTATACATCTTCTCTTCAATCTTATGAAGAGTTACATGGCCTTGAGAGTTGAGTTTGATGAACCTTTCGAGATGAATGTCTCGTTTAATATCTCCTTGAATTTTATTATAATCACATTCAACCGACACTTTATCCTTCATCTTACCATCTATAATATCTTGTAGTTGTTTAGGTGAGAATTGTTCAGGGAGGACTAAGATTTTAAATCCCATTATTTCTCCTTTATTACCCTCGTATTTAGCAATGATTCCTACCGGATTCATTTCTGAAGAGCCATCGTGTGATACTACATATCGTAAATCACCAACTTCTATCTTCTCTGTTTCTGAGATGATGATTGGTTTTACAACACTACCAAACCTTATTAACCTATTATCTAAAATACTGAGTTTATCGTTGGCTAAATCGCATTTACCGATTTGGAGTTCGGTATCAACAAGAACAAGCTTACCTTCTGCTACTAGTACACCATCAGTAGTTAATTTACCACCTACAACACCATTGCTGTGGGGTTTGTGCATTTTAGTGTCTTTGACTTTGATTTGCATAATTTTAAGGATTGAAACACATTCTGACAAATCTTATCTTAATTCCTTTATTATTAGCATATTTCTTTCTAGCTAATTGTGCGTACTTAACGAACTTTTTCATGTGTTTTGGTTTAAATTTATGTGTTTAATAGAAAAAGGGTAGATATTCAAACCTACCCTTTTTGATAATTATTTATCCTTTTTAAGATCAAGTGCTAAATCTCTAGTGGCCTTCATACTCATGATTTCCATGAAATTTACAGCACCATTACCTTGAAGACCTGTTCCTGTAGAGAATTGAGGTACAATGTTACCTTGATATTTACCAAATGCTTCTGCCCAGTACATTTGAGTTTTCTCATATGTGGCTAGTTTCTTGTCTAATGCACCATCAGCTTGAATAGCTTTCTGTTTAGCATATGCCTCAGCATCAGCCATAGTTTTAATCTGTCGAGCATTGATCTCAGCAGCTTCAGCTTGTATTTTGGCCTCTAATTTAGCCTGTTCGGCTACAGATACTCTGGTTTGAGCAGCTACAACTTGTTTAGTTTGCTCCTGTTTCTGTTGATATTCAATTTCAACGAGTTTCTTCTTACCTTCAGCTTCAGCAGTTAGAGACTGTTGTTGTGCAGTCATAAGCTCCTGTTTAGAGATAGCTGATTTAGTGGCTGCATCAATAATCTTAGCTAATTTAGCATCAACTTGTTGTTCATAATCTACATCAGTAATACCACCATCAGCTACAGTTATACCATATTCTTTTAAAGAAGATACTTTGCGCTTAGGTAAACCATTATCTAATTGAATAGTAGTCTGATATATACGTTTCTTTTCTTGAGCTAATGTATCAAAAGTAACCTTTTCGGTAGTATTAAGAAGATAAACACCTTCTCTCAACTGATTTAGGAAATCTTGTGACATTTGTGCTCTACCGCCACCATAATGTTTTTCTGAAGACATTAATTGTGATGAGGACTGTAAACATTCCTTTGTATATGGTGCTAATCGTTTAGATACTAATGATTGAGGTGTTCTATGGGTGTTATGTAATAGAATCATCTCTTTTTCATCAGATGGTAGAATATACTGTACGATTCCAGATACTTTAGCTGTTGTAGCATCATTAAACCGTATATCGATTTTACCTATTTCAATACCATTATCTCTCATTTCATAATCTGATACATCGGCATTATATAATACTGAAATCTGATTAGGCCATGAGTCTTCTTTAGCAAAGAATCCTGCATAAAATACTCCAGGTGCAAATTGTACTTTTTGCTCACCAGAAGTTCTCTGTACTACGGTGCGTTCACCGCCATCATTCCACGAAAATGGATTGATAATTAGCATAATAATAAGAGCAACAATTGCTACTACTCCAATAATAATCTGTTTAGTTTTCATTTTTTTCTTTTTGTTTGTTTGTTTTTAAAATAATCAGTTAGTAGTACTACTAGTGCATAGGCTACAAAGCCAAATACGCCTAGAAATGCTACTGCAAATGCAAGTTTTAACATAGTTTTTATCTTTTATTTAGTTTATTCCTTAGACCAGTGTATAGCTAAATAGGCTATCATACCTAATACTACAACACTTAATATGTAAAATCCTGATATACATATAATTATGGATATATACAGGGCTATTAGTAGTATTATATATTTAGCTATTGTAATAATTTTACTCATTTTATAGGTAATTCCTCATGTACTAATATAAACCATAAATTCTCAATTTGATGTACATATTCGTAATCAAATGATATAGGATATTTTACACCATCATCTTTAGGATCAGGACTGTCTGTAAATTCATGATATAAAGCCCAATTTTTAGCCCAGTCTCTATATTTTAGACATAACTTATAGTCATTTACTCCTCTGCTATAATATTCACCATCTTTATAGAATCCATGTTTTAATAACCATTCAGGTGTAATGAGAATCGGGTCCATGTGTCTATAATAGGCCATATTATATATTGTTACTACTCCTGTACCACTACCTATTAGGGTATTATCTGACCATTTAAAGTGGTTTCCTATTCGGAGTTCTTGTTGTTTTATCATGTTGTTACTTTATATAATAACATATTAATAGTTTCTTCCCAAGAACAGAATAACTTCATTGCTTTCAAGGATTTAAAAAAATCACTTGATGGATTATCAATCATCTCCTTAGCAGTAATCTTTTGATTTATATTTAAGTCATTATATTTCATGATTTTCAAGTTTAGAATTTAAAAAATAAGGATTGTAGAAATAAATCCACAACCCTTACCAAACACACAAATAAATAACACTAATCAACGACACAATTTCAATTCTTTTTTAAGGATATCTACTCTTAATTGTAAAGTAGATAAGATATTTTTTCCGTATAAATATGCTATACAAGGAGTCTCTCCCCAATATGAACTAAACATTGCTTTATTTCTGTTTATCCAATTAAAATCTGTATTGATATTATAGTTTGAACTCAAGAAACAACAAATACCAAATCTAGCATTTTGTTCACATAAATACGAATAAATTGTATCAGATAACCATTTGGACCTTTTAATCTTTCTGATCATATGTTCATAATCAGAAATCAATATTTGTATTAAGTCTATCTTCTTCATAATCAGTTAGTTAGCACATACAGTTTCTAATTGAACTACTTCTTTCATAGATACAAATTCACCTAATTTAAACTTTGGTGCAAAATTTAATGATCCGAATACCCACTCAGAACCAGTTATTTCTAGTATTGTATAACAGAAGTGACATTTAGCAAGAGAAGAAGTCTTAGGTATACCTATAGTAACTAACCACTTACCCTTACAGCTACATGATGCCTTACTAATAGATGTTATTCTAAACTCATCACCTTTTTTAAATACACCTTGAGAATGATCTCTTATGGCTACAATTTCTTGTCCTATATAAAAAGGAGGAATATCAATATTTTTTTCCATAATTCTTATAAGTTATATGTATAACAATCTTCTTAAAAAGGTGTATCCATATCTCACCTATTAGTGATAAATGAGATATTCTAATCCAGTCTATACAATAGTCTGGATAGTATATTTTTATTCTCATAAATATTTACTCATTAGATAGAAAATAAACAACAATAAGCCCCATATAGCAAGAGCTAATAATACTTCTTTATGCCACTGTTTCATATTAATATACTTTTGATAAATGTTCAGGTGTCCATAATTTGTAATCTGTTTCGTTATACCATAGTTCAACAGATACCCTATCGTGACGGTATGTTACCGCAACAACTTCTAATCTTTTAGGTATCTTCTTGATCTCACAATATGATTCACTACCTGGGTGAACATGTATAAATTCACCCTTACGTGGTATAATATCTAATACTGGCCAGCTTACCGACCTATATGCATCTAGATTTGTATGAAATGATATTCTCATAATTTTTGCGTGTTTTAGTTTATAGTTGGCCCACCCAGCAATCGTCCTGGGAACTGAGCATTATGAGTGCCCTATTTTACCAAAGGTTTAAACTACAGGCCATTGTATCATACAGATACTGTCTCAGATTTATTTACTTCTTCCTTAATAGTTTCCTCAATATTAACAGGATCACTAAAAATAAGTGATGAATGTAATGATCCACCTGTTTCAACCAATTCATACCATATATTAGACGATCTACCTTTATAGCTACAAGTAGGACCATTAACTATTTTTGAAATAATATACTCACATCCTTCTTTGACACATATACACTTTGGATTATTAGTCCAACTATCTTCTATGCAAATTACTACTTTCATAAAATATCCTTTATAGTTGCAGTTTCATTTTGTGTGTTTAACTCCTTTCTTTTAGCTTCAGCTTTAGAAGGATCAGTATAAATAACTGGATAGGCTTTAGTTTTACCTGTCCAGTTATTCTTTATTACGATTATATATTCTCTATGTGAACACATATTATCCAAATGTAATGAGTGCAAATGCACCTATTACTATTACTGCTAATACAGCAATAAGGTTAGCTTGCCAGTTTTTCATTTTTAATTTCTTTTAATACATGTAATATTCTATACTTAGGGTGCTTTTCGTTATAACCATTAATATCATCTCGGTCATTTATAACATACGAACTAGTAATAAATATACCATGTTTTTTCCAAACATGATCCTGTATAATCTTGTTTATTTTCTCTACTTCTGGTATATCTGATATTAAATATGTAGATAATGGTTTATGACCAAGAGAATAAGCTATGTGCCCTAAAAAACACATTCCTCCATTATCTTCCACTCTTCCAGTAGTCCAATCCTCATCCTTAGTAGATTCTACTACCTTTATACTGTGATTTATTACATCATTTACAGGAAACAAAGTAACTTTAATTTTGTTGAAAATTCTCTTAATAAAGCTCATAAGATATTTATTCTCTAGTTAATTTTAATTCTTTTTTAAGTATTCTTACTCTATAATAGAGTCTCCACATGGCTTGGAAATAAGTAGTGGCATGACTTGGTAATGGTGACCAATACATAAACTTTGTATCACTAAAAGTCATCCCGTATAATTTATTTCTATTAACCCATTCTTCACCATATATGAATGTATTAAATACTGTATTTGCAGTCAAACATACACCATTTAATATATTTTTATCTGCACAATACTGTCTCCAACCAAAAAATGGCATACATAGAATACATTCTATATAGTATTCTATTAACCGTTCTATTAGTTCTTTCTTATTCATATATTTTGTGTTTTAAATGTAAAAATAAATACCCTCAACAAGACACCTTCTTGTATATTGGGTATTGTAACCTAACCTAAACCTTTACACTACTAAAGTTCTTTTTATTTCTCATCAAACCATACAATAATCAACAATGCTATTGTTAAGATAACTGTTGGTAAAAATACCAACAATAAAGGATCTGCAATTGGTTTCAGTATTACTATTGATAATAATGCTGTTATTATAGCTACAAAAGTGACAAATGCTTTCATAACTATTTGTTTTTCAATAATTTAACTACTCTATATGCAACAATTCCTACAATTATAGTCAATACCATTACAGTAGTAAATCCTATCATTATTACTTTTTCATACATATTATTTAATGTTTAGTTTATAAAATAGAAAAATAAGTTGGTAGAGAAGGAATTAAATCTAGGTTTAGGTATAAGCCTTATCTCCATTGATTATCACCTTCTTTTCCAGGATATAACTACCAACCTTCTCAAAATCCACTTACAGGTTGCATGTTTCCTTCTTACAGGTTCAACAAGACCACTTCATAAGTGTTTGCTGCTTTGAAACAGCGATTAAGATAATCTTTAATATTGTTTAAACCATTCTTCTTTTGTTGGAGTAGTATCAATTTTATTATAATCAATTTCTCCACCAATTACTTGTCCTCTTTTAAATCCAGCATCCCAAGCTCTTTCTAATTCTTCCCTTGTATACGTTCTTTGTTTTTGTGGAATGATTTTGGCATAATTTGGATTAGGTGAGAAATGTTCAATTGAAATAATCTCAAACTCTACAATCTTATCACTATCAACTTCACCTTTATCAATTGCTGATTGCCATTGTGAGTATTTGAGTGGTAATTGATTGATTACCAGATTGTTCAACTCTGTTTCAAATTCAACAACAAGAGTTTTGAGTTCATCCAAATCTCTATTACCTAGACGATATTGGTTATTCTCATCAGTATAACCAATCTCTACTGGCTTCAGGAATGCTGATCCTAAACCGTTTAGTTCAGATTTAGTAATCTTTACTATTCTATTGAATACAGTATCAATTACTTGCATTCCATCAGTTACTTCCTTCACTGGTGTAGAAACTATCTTTCCTTGTTTTTTATTACCTTGATTCATAGTTTTTATTTATTTATATTTCCATTTAAATCCTCCAATAGAATTCTTTTTACTCTTACAACAGCTACTTATATGACTGGCAGCTATTTTCAGAGTATTAGAAGCCAAAGTAATAGATTCCCATTCTTTAATAAATTCTCCATTTATAGAGAATTGGATAACGATAGATTTTCTTTTACTTGGTTTATTTTTTAGTCTTTCAGAAGTAATCTTTCTAAGTTTTTCTATATGTTCTTTTGTGGGAGATAATCTTCTATTAGATTTACTCATTTTCAGTTTAGTTTCTTCAGATAATTTTCTTCCCCTATTCTTTTTAGCTGTTTTTTCTACTGACTCAGGATTTTGTTTAACTCCTCTTCTACTTTTAGCAATTGGGCAAATGTTATATCCATTGGGAATAACACAGTTTAATATATCAATCCAATATTGCTCTCTTTCTATGAGATTATCAGTTAATTCTATAACATCAACAGATAGATAAGATTCTCCATGTTTATTGAAAACATTTTGTAAATATTTATTAGAATGTTTGTTATTTTTAAGATCGCTCAAATGTGAACTTATTCTTTGGAATAAATTTTTTGCACTACCGATGTATATTTTATTAGTGCTATAAATTTTATAAATACCTGATTTATTATTATAACTTAAATAATCTAAATTTATCATGTACAAATATAACGAATTGCTTTTACTTTACCTTGCTTCTTGTTAGCCATGTTATGTATTTGTTAATTAGTTTATAAAATTGCTAGAATACCACGTTAAAACTTAAAAACCGTTAGTACTAGACTTTCGTGCACAGTTTTGTAGGATTGCAAAATAACTCTCACAAGGTTGCACCTTAATAATGATCTAATGGTATGAATGCTTTAGCAATACCACCAATAGTTTAATCACCCGCAAATTGGATGAGAGTTATTTAATGCTATTTTTAATGTAAAGAAAAAAGAGGATTATTCATCCTCTTTTAATATCTTCAATATAAGATCGACATTGATTTTCAAGCCATCCTATTTCCATTTCTGGAATATCACCAAATACCTTCTTAGCAACTTCTCTACATTCTTCAATTACTTGTGTTTTAACACCTTGTTGCCAATAAGTGATGGTTGGATATGTGATATACTTTGATTCAGAGTAATTTACAGCATCAGGGAAACTTTCACCTTTTCCCTTATATAAACAGAAACTACCCCTACCACAAACCTCTTCAATTGCATTTATAAGCTCTTGAGGAGAACGAACTGGTATACCACCACTAGCATAACGGGATGAATATTCTAATTGTAGATATCCATTATGATTAACTAATTCTATGGTCATAATATTATTAATTTAGTGTGTTTTAATATTGAAAAGCGTATTTAAAGGCTAGAATAGCCTAATTAACCAACTAAATGAATATGATCTACAGTAGCATCATATGGTCTTAATGTTGGTGACCATAGAAATACTGATTTATCCCCTGCCTGAATAGCACTATCATCCATTTCATGAAAATAGTCAAAATCATGTTGAGCACTCTCTTTATTATGATAAAAGTCTCTATTTCGTGAAATAATACCATCTAATGAGATAGTATTATATAAAACTGTCCATTTTGGTGCTTCCATAGTTATTTGTTTAAAAATACCCTTTCTTGCCACTTATTATCGTATTCCACCATTAAAGCTCTAAGTTTCTCAATATAATCCTTCTCAGTAATACGATCAGCATTATAATCCAATCTTAGCTGTTTATAGGTAATCATTAGATCACCCATCATACGGCACATATCTTCATCATATGTATCTTCCATAGCTATTTGAATTTAAATTGTTTTATTAATGCTATTATTATCAAGTAAACTAGACAAAATGTAAAGTATAGTTGACACTTGTTTAAGGTTAAGGGTTATTACCTCAACAAAATCACACTTATTCAATAAATATTTATCGATTATCGATAAATGATTGACCATTTAACAACCTATTTGTCAAATATATTGCTTATTTGGAGTAAAATGTTCTCTTTATATATAGAGTATAGTACATTAAGGTATGTACATTACCAAATATTCTTTGGTTCAACACGACTCTGATAAAAATTAATCAGAATATTGTTTGGTTATTATTTAATTTAGCAAATATTCATGGGTTTTGTACCCAATTATTACCCATTAGACCCAAGTATGTATATATAATAGAGAGAAAAGCTCCCTTAGGAGCTAATCTCTTCCAATTACTACGCAATAGTCTCTTCTGCTGAGAATTCAAAGGTTTCAGCCTTGTCAATTTCAGCAAGAGTGAAGGACTCACCAATCTCACCTTGAGGTGCAACAAGGAAATAACCAGTGTCATTCTTAATAACATTGAGTGACAACAATGCCTTAAGAACCGCAACTTTCTTCACACCTTTAGAGATAGCTGATTTAACCATCGCAGAGACATTCTTTGATGTCACTACTTGCTTATTTGGTGCATCATTACCCTTTTCAGTGATAAGAATGGTAACTTGCTTGTCAGCTTTAATCTTGGCAAACTTGATAGAATCACCTTTGTCAAGACCTTCACGCAAAGTACCAAGTTCTTCTGCATTCCACTCAGTACTGTTGAATTTTACTTCATTTAATTCGAATTTCATAATTTTGTTTTTTAAAGTTTTGATACACGGGGAGCCACCCAACTCCCCAATTTTAGGAGGGGTGGGGAATAGGAAGTAGTCATACATCCCTTTCACATAAAAAATTTCCAAAAAATAAAAAATAAAATTTGGAATTTATAATAATCCTACCTATATTTACCCCATGATTCAAAATATCCATAGTTATCGCCCCCAACAGCTACTCCAAAATAGTAGAGGTGATTTCTATGCTTATATGAAAACATAATTGTAATTGTTTTTTTAAGTGTGTAAAAGCCTCTAGTCAAAAACTAGGGGCTTTTTTATTTATAAGGTATTGGAGGAGTTTGCAGTCCTCGCTAGTCTTGGTAACTAGAGATCGCAGGTTGGAATCCTGCATACCTTACTTTTCATATAGTATAATGAATGTACGCAGAACTTTGGATTCTGAGGTTTGGGATTGTGACCCAATATGAAAACTGTGTCTGTGTAGTGTTGGTTATCTACAACAGGATTGTGGCTCCTGTTTTTCGTGGGTTCAATTCCCATCAGACACCTAATACCCACTTAGTTCAACGGAAGAATCTCTGAATACGGATCAGAGGATAGGAGTTCGAATCTCTTAGAGGGTACATATGCTTCTGTAGTCAAATTGGTAAAGGCGTCAGATTTAGACTCTGAAGATTTTGATGGTTCGACTCCATCCAGAAGCACAACTCCAAGCAGCTATGAAGGTGGAATAGCACCAGACTGTAAATCTGGCACATTAGAAACACAGTAGGTTCGAATCCTACCTTGGAGACAAAAATAAACAGTATAAAGTTTGGAAGTTTCAAAAAGACTTCCTACATTTGTATTATGAAAGTAGATAGTCATATTCAGGAACAAGAAATAGAGGGTGAGGAGCTTAATGCTCTTATCGTCTAATTGGACTAGGACATTACACTTTCAATGTAAGAATACCAGTTCGAACCTGGTTTAGAGCACTAAAAAGTTAAACTAAATAGAAAATGATTACTAACAACGATCAATTAACTTTTGAGGACATATCCTCAGAAGAGTATCGAGTGTATGAGTTTCCAGGAAATTCAACAATCACAATTAAAAATCCTACACATTTAAATGTATCTAGAAGTGGAGGACATAGAGTATTAGATGCTGAAAGAATATCACATTATATCCCAAAAGGATGGATACATTTGAGTTGGAGAGCTAAAGAAGACCAACCTGCATTTGTAAAATAATGCGAAAAACAAAAAAGGAGCAGCTAGGAATGAATATTTCTACGGCTACTAATAGATTAAGAAAAGAAATACTATTTTCTTTTTTTAATAAATTAGGTTTAAATGAATGTTGTAGATGTGGTAAACCTATAACAGATGTGAATGATTTTACTATGGATCACAAAATACCTTGGAGAAATAAAGAAGATGCTAAGAGTTTATTTTTTGATTTGAATAATATAGGATTTAGTCATCTTAAATGTAATTCTGGGGCAATATCAGTTAAAGCAAAACATCCTAGTCCTTCTTCTTATAAGAAGGGGTGTAGATGTGATGAATGTAGGAAGTTAAATACAGAAGCTGTAAATAAATACAGAAATACTAGAAAGTTAAAAAAATATGAAAAGAAATAATTGGTTTAATAATGCAGCAGCCTTTACCACAACAGATTGTGGTAAGGGATTATTGTATTGTTGGAACTAATTGAAAAATATATCTCAAGATATACTAAGGTTCCAACTAAAAATTGGGACCTTTTTTATTTTATGGGTCTGATGCGATGGCAAGCACATCTCACTTGCAATGAGTATGTATTCGGTTCGATTCCGACAGTATCCACAAGCAGTAATAGCTCCTAATGTTAGAGCGGGAATCTTCCAAATTTCAGGTTGTGAGTTCGAGTCTCACTTACTGCACCACGGATGTTAGGGGAGTTGGTCGTCCCTGTCTGGTTGTCTCCCAGAAGATCATGGGTTCGAATCCCATACATTCGGCATAAGGGTTAGTAGCTCCAATGTAGAGCAGGTCACTGTTAATGACTTGGTTGATGGTTCAAGTCCATCCTTTCCCTCACACACATAGGTAGTGTAACGGTTAACACGACAGTCTCCAAAACTGTTTATGGAGGTTCAAATCCTTCCCTTTGTGCTTTTATTCCCTACGTAGCTCAAATAGGTAGAGCACTAGTTTTGTAAACTAGCGGTTTTCGGTTCAACTCCGAACTAGGGATCTATATTTCTCTGTAGCTCAATTGGAAGAGCAACAACCTTCTAAGTTGTAGGCTGATAGTTCGAATCTATCCAGGAAAACATGGACTTTAAGCTAATCATGGTGAAAGCAATCCCCTGAAGAGGGATAGAGTTTGGATCGTTACCAAAAGAGTCCACAAATCTAGTTGGTAGAGTGCTCATACAAAGGTCTGCAAAACCTTGTACATCGGTTGGAATCCGATACTAGATTCATTTTTGTCAATAGCTGTTGATAAATTGTTGATAACTTTTCTCCCTGTATTTCAGTAGATTAACTATTGAAATCAGGGTTTTTATTTTTATATACTTGACTTCTAATTAAATTGATTATAACTTTGGGGTGGTTGGGAGGGTTTTGAACTATAGTCCCATATAACAAGACACACCAGATAGGAAAGAAAAGGATTTTAACCATAATATAGCATTTTCTTCTAATAAAGTTTGTTATTTATAAGAACATCTATTATATTTGTGATAATTACATATGGAAAATAAGACAATAGTTCAAAGGCTCAAAAGATCTGATAAAGATCTACTCTCTAAAGCACAGAGATACTACAGTATATTGTCAGCAGTTAATGATTTAAAACTTACTGATAGGGAGATTCAGTTGATAGCTTTCACAGCAGTTAGAGGTAATATTTCTTATTCTAATTATAGGGAGGAGTTTTGTTCTCTATACAACTCCTCCTCTCCCACTATCAATAATATTATCTCTAAACTGAAAAGACAGCTTATTCTTGTAAAGGATGCTTCTAAGGTGAAGGTCGATCCTAGATTGTTAGTTGATTTTAACAAAGATATTGTACTACAAGTTATATTAAAAAATGGATAAACCAACCTCAATGTCTGTAAAGGATTATTTAATGAGAACGATGTCTCTCAGAACCAATACTCCTTTAAAACATATAGAAGCTGTAGTAGAACATCAGTTCCAGGAAGCTCATGAGGCTATGAAAAAGGTCCATTCCGTAGAGTTATCTGGATTTGGAAAGTTTATATTTAGTACTAAGAAAGTAGAAAGAGTTCTAGATGCTTCTCAGAAAAAGATAAAAATCCTACAGAATTCCCTATCTGGAGATTTAACTGATACCGCTAGAAAAAAGATTGAAACAAAGATAGAGACATTAACTAAGTATATAGAAATATTGAAATCAAGATTATATGGAGATATTAAAGATAATAGAGGGTTGGAGGAACAAATTGTTACCTCCGGAGGAATTGAGATCATTGATTCAGACAGTATCTCAGGAGAGAAAGAAAATTTGTGATGGGTGTGAATGGAATTCAGAAAATAGGAAAAAGAGTCATAATTATAAGAACTGGAGGCCATATGTACATTGCGTAGATTGCGGTTGTCCTTTAGATTCCAAACAAAAATGTTTATCTTGTGAATGTCCTTTTAAATATTGGAAGGCTGAGATAAGTTCAGAAGAAGAGACTAAACTTAAAGAAGAATTAAATGGAAAGGATTAGAAGAATACCAATTGAAAAGCTTATAGATGCACTGAAGGAAATATATGATTCAGGAGTGGATTTTGTGGATATATCAAAAGGTATATCTCCAGATTCTGAAGAAAGTGATTCAGTACTGGTTTCCTATACTAGAGATTATATAAATCCTGAGTATATAGAAGAGTTTGATAAATATGAAGCAGAACTAATAAAACAAATGGAAGAACAATCTAAAGAAAACGTTGAAATTAAGTTTTCTGATGAGGATATAAATGATATTATATGAGAAAAAAACCAAAAATTGATTATAGTAAACAGGTACTGGAGATCCTCCAGGAATTACATACTCTTTATCCCTCATATAGTATAGGAACTCATCTCTCTACAGTTTCTGATGAATTAGGTGATCTATGGGGAGCATCAGATAAAGAACTTTACTATTCCCTAACTAAATACAAGGCACAGATGGAGATGTACATTCCACGTGAAACCTTTTCTGATGAATTAGAGATTGAAAAGATCATAGAAGATAGTAAGAATCTATCAGCTTCCTCACTTTTAGAACAAACTGAAGATTAATGGCTAAGAAAAGTGTATTTATAGAGGCTGAACCAGTTAAAAGATTTATAAAACCTTCTCATATAAAAGGTAAGAAGTATTATTTATATGCTCATACAAGAGATGATAAGGAAGAACCTTTTTATTTTGGTATCGGAACAATAGATAAAGATAAGTATTATTGGAGAGCTACTTGTCATATAAAAAGAAATATTATCTGGAAAAGAATTGTATCTAAATTAGGAAAGTATAATATTTTAATAATTGATGAATCTGACAATAAACAGGATATATTGAATAAAGAAATACAATATATCAAATTAATGGGTAAGAAAAAGAATAAATCTGGTTGTTTAGCTAATTTAACTGATGGTGGAGAAGGATTGAAAGGTCATTCTATAATCTGGACAGATACTATGAGAAATAAGATCAGAGAAGCTAATAAAAGAAGAGTTATTTCAGATGAAACTAGGGAGAAATTAAGAATAGCTCTTAAAGCTAGAGGAATAATAAATAAACCAAGAAATGGCAAAAAAACAACAACTTCTAATTGAATATGAACTTGAGTTTCTAGAAGAGAAATTAGAAGAATTAAAAAAATACATACAAGCTAATCCTTTTGATACTTTGAAAGATAGAATGGCCTATAAAGAAACCAAAGGAGGAGGAGTTATCCCTATTTGTGTAGCTAATAAAGAGGCACAAAGGAAAGACTTAACTCAAGCACTTAAAGATTACGCTGAAATATTAAGAACAGTAGAATCTATGAGACAAGCAGAAGAAGCTAAAAAAGAAGCAAGGGGATCAGCCACTGTTCCTCATAGAATGCAATAATTATGAAAATACTAGAAGTAGAAAAATTTCACAATCATATTTATGATAAACCTCTATATCATAATATTGTAAAAGATGACAATATTATAGTAACTATTAGAAAAGCTAATACTTTGAATATCAATGAAAATATTCAAGTAGTAGAAACTATAGTTGAAGATATATGGAAATATATGGAAGAATGGTCGGAACAACATCCTCCATTGAATTTTGATTTTCCTAACGAAAATGGAGATTAAAACTACAGAATTTTTCAAAAACATCAAGAAGCTCCCTCCCCCAGGAACTCAGGAATTTAATGATCTTATTAGATGGGAAGAGGAGAAGATTAAAGGTGGGATCACTGTAAATGGAGTCCATATTTCAGGATGGCTCTATTGGCATTTGAACCATTGGAAGATTCGTATGGATGGTACAGACGAATGGGGAAATGAAATTCGTATAGAAGCCTTACCTCAACTACGTGATAATGAATGGATTAGAGCAGAAGCCTTAGAAAAATGTAGAGTAGAGAAAAAGGGATATATGGAAATTGGAGGTCGTCAAGGAGGTAAATCTGAGATGGAAGCTTCTTATTTTGGTATGAATGCAATTATGTTCAAGCTAACTCAGAATGTAATTGTCTGCGGTAATGATAATGACCTTTCTCTTTTAAAGGACAAAGTAGATTTTGGTCTAAAAAATGTGTGGGAAGGACTTAATATTCCACGTTTAGATAAAACATGGAGATCTAATCAAATTAGATTAGGTTATAAGAAACCTAATGGTGATGATGATGTTTGGTCTTATATTGTAATTCGAAATGCAAAAGATGGACATAACACGGAAGTAGCGGCTGGTACTACAGCTAAAACCTTTATAATGGATGAGGTTGGTAAATATGCCTTCTCTCAAGCTTATCAGGCAGGTGTACCTGCTATGATGGGGGTTAATGGTTTTAGAGCAGTACCTATTCTTGTTGGTACTGGTGGATCATTCGATAATGGAAAGGATGCAGAAAACTTCTTTATGAATCCTTCTGCAAATAACTTTTTAGCATTTAAAGATGAACAAACAGGTAAGGAAACCTGCCTATTCTTGTCTGGTCTATATAGACAAGATTGTAAGGAAGAGAAAACATTAGATAGATTCCTAATAGAAGATTTGGGAAGAAAAATTGAAGGAGATGTTTCTCAACTCAGAGAGATAACAATCCAGGTTTCTAATAAAGAAAAAGCAAGAACTCTTATCAACAAAGAAAGAGAAGCTGCTAAAAAGAATCCTGATAAAACTATTTATCTTAAAGAAATTATGTATCGTCCACTTACCGTGGATGAATGTTTCTTGTCTCATTCAGATAATATATTTGATATAGAGGCAGCTAAGAGACAGAAAGTCAGATTGTTAACACAAGAAAGAACAGGTACTTCTGTAATACTTTATGCTAGTGAGGAGGGAATTAAACATGAATTTACTGATAAACAACCTATTAGTAACTATCCTTTAAAACCTCAGGAATCTAAAGATGCACCTATTGTTATTTATGAATTTCCCATACAGAATGCACCTTATGGTCTTTATGTGGCAGGAGTTGACCCATACAGACAAGGTAAATCTGAATATTCAGATTCTCTAGGTGCAATCTATATATATAAAAGAATGCACCAGATAAATGGTGAGAAGTATCAGGATATGTTTGTAGCATCTTATGTAGCAAGACCTGATAAAAAGGAGAAATGGGAGGAGCAGGCTAGATTACTTATAAAATACTATAATGCTCGTACTCTTTGTGAAAATGACGACATTTCCTTTATTGAAACAATGAAGGCTAAAGGAGATGCTCATTATCTAGAAAAACAACCAGACTGGTTAAGAGAAGTGGTTCCAAATACCACAGTATCAAGAGAATACGGAGTACATAGATCTTCTGATAAGATAAGGGATTTTCTACATAACTGTTTAAAGAAGTACTTTGAAGAAGAGCTTCTTACTGAAAAAGATGAAAATGGAAATATCAAAAGACAGGTTCTAGGTATAAATAGAATAGCAGATCCTCTCCTTCTTGAGGAAGTTATTAAATATAATGATAAAGAAGGTAACTTTGACCGTGTTATTGCTGCCGAATTAGCAATAGCACAGGCTATGAAAATGGACCCTATCTTTGGTAAAGCTGGTCAAACAGATAATAGAGTTAAATCTATTTATACCAAAAAAGATAAACCCAATACAATTTTCCCAGAATCGAATGGTTTATTTGGAAAAAGAAAGAAATTAGGTAAATTATTTACTAAGTAAATGGCAATAATTAAACAAACTAAAGGAGAAATTGCAAAGTATGCATATCTGAATATTTTCCCTGATCAGTTTAAAACTGAGAAACAAAAAGAGGATGAAGATTGGATTAAGAATACAATGGACTATTTCTCAAATAAAGCATATTCAGAATATGTTAAAAATAGAAATACCTTTGTTAAGAATTATGATCTTGTAAAAGGTATCTTGAGAAAAGAAGATTTTTACATAGAACCTGAAGTTAAAAGCTTTACTGAGACATTAGAAAAAGATTTAGAGCTTCCTTCTTATGTAAAGCATTATTCTATTATCACCACTCCTCTTAATGAACTTGTTGGTGAGTTATCCAAAAGGCCAGATGGATGGAAAGTAAAGGCATTTGATGATGATAGTAAATCTGAAGAGCTTGAATACAAGACAGAGATTCTTAATAATTATATTATTTCAGAAGCCAGAAATAAGATTTACGAGAAGTTAGCCTTATCTGGAGAAGAAATTGATGATGAACAAGTAACTCAAATGACACTTGAAGCTGTTCAGGATGATCTGGATAGTTATACTTCTGTGGCTGAGAAATGGGCAAATCATACTCTAACTTGTCAAAAAGCAGATTTCAACCTAAAAGAGAAAAGTGAAGATGCTTTTAGAGATATGTTAATTTCTGCAAGAGAATATTATCATATTTTTGAAGATAATTCAAAAGTAGGATACGATATTGTTGTAGAGAATCCTAAGAATGTATGGTTTTTGACAACTCCAGACAGGAAATATGTATCTGATCCATCTGGTAGAAATAAGGGAGCATATGCTGCTGGAACAGTTCAAGTAATGGAATTGTCTGAAATTATAGAATCTATTCCAGATATCACTAAAGATGAAATTGATCATTTAAGAATGTCTTTAAATGATTATGGTCTTATAAACGTTAGGGAATCAAATCTTGGAAATCCTAATGTTTCTCCAGGTATAGATTCTATTAAATATGATACTTATGACCCTTTAGTTGTTCAAACTAGAATGATCTTGGAATCTGAAATGAAAGAGAATAATGATTCTTTACAAGATTTTCTAGGTTTAACATCAAATGTATCAGCTTTTGGATATAAGTATGTAGTAGTAAAAGCTTACTGGATTAGTAAAACTAAAATAGGTAAAGTCACTTATCTTGATGAAATAGGTAATACACAAAGTATAATTGTAGATGAGAACTATAAGTCTAAAACTATTCCAACTGAATTATTTATTGAATGGGGTTGGATAAATCAATGGTATCAGGGAATTAAGATAGGTCCAGATATTTATCATGTTAAACCATTTAGACTTCTTGATTATTGCCCTATTATAGGAATTAATTATGAAATAAAGAATACTGAGGCTAAATCTCAAGTAGACATGATGAAACCCTTTCAGGTTATTTATAATGTCTGCATGAATCAACTTTTTGGACTTCTTAAAAAAGAAATAGGTAATGTGGCTTCTATTAATATTAGAAGAATACCTAGAACTAAAGATGGAGATGGTCAGGATGATATAGACCTTTGGGAAATGGAGGCTAGAGAAAGGGGTATTATTTTTGATGATGATTCTCCTGAAAATACCAAAGCTCCTGTAACAAATACATCTGTTGCTAAGAATATAGATCTTACAAGAACTAATGAAATTCAGTCCAGATATAGTTTAGCAGTTCAGATTAAGAATGAATGTTGGGAACTTATAGGTATGTCTAAACAGAGATTGGGTTCTATCTCAGCATCTGAATCTGCAACAGGTACAAATGCTGCAATTACACAATCTTATTCTCAAACAGAACCTTTATTCATAGCTCATGAATATGTACTTGGTCAACTTTATCAAGCAATTATAGACGCTTCTCAATATATAGAAAGTCAGAAACCATTGTCTACTCTTTCTTATATCACTTCTCAAGGAGAATCAGCTTTTGTACAAGTTAATGGTACTGATCTGAAACTCAGAGACTTAAAGGTATTTCCTACTAATAGACCTGAAGATAAGAAGTTATTTGAAGAGATTAGATTACTGGCTCAACCTATGCTTCAGAATGGAGGTACATTCCATGATGTAATTGAACTATATGCTACTGATTCTGTAAGACAGATGAAGAAAGTATTTAAGGTTCTTAAGGATAGACAGGAACAAGTTCAAAATACTGAATTCCAACAAAATCAGCAAAAAATGGAGCAAGATGCTCAAATTGCACAAGCACAGATTCAACAAGCTGCTTATGAAGCTGAACAACAAAGAATTCATGATGATTATCAAAAAGAGCTTGATCGTATCAATAAGAAGGAAATTGCCATTATCCAATCTCTTGGATTTGGTAAAGTTCAAGGTGAAGATGCAGATAATGACCAGATTTATGATGTCATGGAAATTAATAAGTTCAATCATGAAAGAGAGCAAGCTGCTAAAGACTATCAACTTAAATTAGCTGATTTTCAAAGTAAGAATAAATTGGCTTCTCAGAAAATGGACATTGAGAAGGAAAAGATTAAACTTGCCAGAGAGAATCAGAAGAACGATCTTCAGATTGCAAAAATAAATGCTAAAAGTAAAGCTAAAGCTGCTAGTAAGAAACCTAAAAAGTAAATATGTTTGATAAACTAATTGATTTAATAGTAGGTTGGTTTGACCAAATTAACCCTTTTGTGGTTATCAGAGATTATCAAAATGGCGTACATTTAAGATGGGGGAGATTTAAAAGAGTTCTTCTTCCAGGGAGACATTATAAAATCCCTTTTATAGATGAGGTAATAGAACAACACGTAATTACAACTACTATGAGTCTTCCTGCTCAATCTTTGTACACTATAGATAAACAGAATATAGTAGTTAAAAGTATGGTTAAGTATAGAATAGCAGATGTTAAAGTCTACATTCTGGAGGTTTTTGATGCTACTGATGTGATTTCTGATGTTACTCAGGCTATTATAAAGAAGTTGGTTGTAGGTAGAAATTTACAAGAATGTGTATCTCATGACTTAGATACAGAAATTACTAGGAAGGTTAGAGAAAAAGCCAAAACAATGGGAGTGGAGGTTCAACAAGTGACTTTAACGGATATAGCCCCCATCAGGAGCTATAGACTCATAAATGATACAACAAATTTAAAATCAGATTGAATACTTTAATTATAAGATATATATTCTATTTAACATCACTTGGAGATGCTCCATCTAGTCAAATATTGGTTCTAGAGCAGGATTCAATTATGTACTGGAATCAGGATTTCTATGAGAAGAAAAAGATTCTTTATAAAAAAGGAGATTTAATAATTGTAGAAAAAGGGTGGGTAATGATAACTAATAATAGAGTTAAAATAAACTCATTTGGAAGTAGAAATATTATTACTTATAAGATAAGATACATAACTGACAGTAACGGAATTAAATTAAAAGGTAAACCAAACCCGTTATAGTAAATTTACTTAATGCTATATTATCATCAAAAACAGCGTTTGTAAGGGAACAACTCTTTGTTATTAATTTTATTCATTATATTTTTACATTACAAACCAATAAAAATTAACTAAATATGGCTGACGAGACAGAAAGCTCTTCATTTTTTAGTATTGAAAATACTATGGAAATAGGAAGTCAAGAACTTCTTGATGGACTTTTAGAAGTAGAATCTACTTCTTCTAAACCTGAAGATATTAAGAAAATAGAAGAAACAAAAAAGGAAGCTCCTAAAAAAGAGACTCCTAAAGTTGTTAAAAAAGAAGAGGGTGAAAAGAAGAAAGAAAAATCCTTAGCTGAAATACTTTCAGAAAGTGAAGAAGAAGAGGAAGAAATTAATGAAGAAGAAGTTGAAAACACTAATGAATCTTCTGAAAATCAACCTGAAGCTAATACTTATAATGCTCTCGCGAAAGATCTCTTTAATCTTGGTGTTTTTCTAAGGGAAGAAGGTGAAGATGATGTAGAAATCAATACTCCTGAGGATTTTCTAAATCGTTTCAATCATGAAAAGAAAAGAGGAGCTATGGAAATAGTTGATAATTTCATAGGTCAATTTGGAGAAGATTATCAAGATGCATTCCAAGCCATATATGTTAAAGGAGTAAATCCTAAAGAATATTTCGAAACTTATAACTCTATTCAAAGCTTTGCAGAAATGGACTTGAGTAAAGAATCAAGTCAATTAGCTGTAGTAAGGCAATATTTCAAAGATCAAGGTTATGAATCTGATGAAATTGAAGCTGAAGTTGAAAGAGCAAAGAATAATGGAGATTTAGAGGCAATTTCTCAGAGACATCATAAAATCCTGATTAAGAAAGAAGCTCAGAAGCTCCAACAACTGGAAGAAAATAAAGAAAGAGAATTACAACAAAAAATTGCTACAAAACAGCAATTTGCTAAGAATGTAAACTCTATTCTACAAGATAAAATTAAAACAAAGGATTTTGATGGCATTCCTCTAAATCCCAAACTAGCTTCTGAACTACAAGATTTTCTAGTAAGAGATGCATATAAAACACCATCTGGTGAGCATCTTACAGAGTTTGATAAATTTATTCTTGATCTAAAAAGACCTGAAAATCACTCTATGAAGGTCAAAGTAGGTTTACTTCTAAAAACTCTTCAAAAAGATCCAACTCTGTCGACTATTCAAAAAGTAGGTCTTACAAAGAAAGCAGATAGTATATTCAGTGAGGTTGTTAAACAAACAAATAAAACCTCTAAGAAATCAGAAGGTCCAGAAACAATAGCATCTAAATGGCAATTATAAAAATTAAACAATAAATAAATAATGGCAACTCAAACAATACCAGGATTGTCTGGTTTTCTCTATGCAAGAGTGTCTTCTATGGATAAACGTGCTGTAGGTAAGCTTACAGACACTAACCACTTGGAGAGCTTCCACTCTCAAGAACCTGCTGAATATGATAAAAAAATCATCAGCTTGTACACTCAAAGTTCTCTTTATAGTAATGACTTCTTGGACATGATCAATAAGTCCAAACCATTCTATATTGATAATAACAGTGATTCATGGAAATGGGACGTAAATGTTCCTTATAAGTTTCCTAAAATCATTGAAATTCCTACATCTACTGCTGCTCTCACTAAGCCAGGTATTGATGGACAAGAATTTCAAGTAGTACTTGATTCTGCTGAATTCAGTCTTAATCAGATTGTGTCTGTTGGATCTCGTCAATACGGTCCTCGTTGGTATGTTATTAAAGATCCTCTTCCTTACAACGCTGGTTTTATCTACTCTTTCACTCTTGTAAGTGATAATCCTACAGTAGACTTTGTAAACTCTAAATTCCTTCAAACAGGAAATGAGCTTGAATTGATTGACGTATCAATTGGTGAATTTGACCAAGTGCTTGCAGGTCTTCCTCGTCTTGGTGAAAAGATCACTATGTTTGAATCTTTGAGTTCTGCTTATGGTTTTGAACATACCATTACAAAATGGGCTGATGAGCGTATTTTGAGAGATCAACAAGGTAAACCTTTGGACATCCTTGTATATGCTCAACAAAGACGTAATGAACTTCCTATTACTCGCAATGATGTTAAATGGGAACCATTTATCGAATATTTGATGCGTAAGAATATGCTTGAGGTAAAAGTTAAGCGTATGATCTGGGGTAAACCTGGAACTGTGAAAAGCAATGGATCTAAGCAAGAAGTTAAACGTACTTCTGCTGGTGTATATCACAGAATGCGTAATAATGGTAACTTGGTTCAATATAACCGTGGAGAATTCTCTGCAAATCTTATTCGTTCTGTATTTGGTGATCTTTTCTATCGTAGGGTAGATGTTAAAGATCGTAGAGTTAAGATGTATACTAATGAAGCTGGTTTTGATACATTCCAGCAAGCTCTTAAGGCTGATGCTCTTAATTCAGGTTTAACATTTGTTGCAGACTCTGGAAACAGATACTTGCAAGGTGAAGGTCAACATATTACTTATAACTTTGCATTTGATGCAATGGTAACAAGAGAAACTGGTAAAGTTGAACTTGTTCATTTGAAGGAACTTGACCTTCCTCAAACTAACCTTGATTTTGGTCAGAATAAAAAGTCTACACCAGTATTCTTTGTATTCGATGTATCTCCATCATCTGATGGTTCATTGACAGATAATATTCGTGAAGTGCGTTTGAAAGGATCTCCTTCGATGACTTGGGGATATGTAGATGGTCGTCAACACCACTTAGGTTTTGCACGTTCTCAAGGAATGAGTTCTGCTAATAAATTCCCTGGATATACTATCTGGATGGAAGATCGTTGTGATATCTTCATTGAAGACCTGTCTCGTACAGTATTGATTGAAGAAATTCCTCAACTGTAATATACTAAGAAGCTTTTCCCTCCACATTGCTGAGTGTGGAGGGGCTTCTTAAAATTGCGCTAAAGTGTAATGGTATGCATTCTGGCCTCATAAGCCAAGAGGGGTGGTTCAATTCCACAGGACGCGACAATAAAACTAACAATTATTAACTACATTTTATGGGAAAAGTCGGCAAAATCTCTGCTATTAAGAAAGAGTATGGATCAGCTTTAAATACTGAAGCTAGTCTAGCTAAACATGGTCACTCAAGAATGCCTGGAACAGGGTCTTATAAGTTTCCTTACAAAGAATTGGATGGAAGATATAGGACAGGTTTAGATCCTGATGCATCTTATATTAAGAGAATTCAAGATAGTACTGCAAGGGAAATTGAAATAAAAAGAGCCATTGAGCTTAAAAAGAAGTTTGAAGATATTTTTGGTGTAGATTTAAGTCCTACTTCTAAATTCTGGAACGCATCATTAAGTGCATCTAACTATGATACTAATCATGTTCAAGGTGAGAAGCTGATAGACGGAGATAATTTATATGACTTTGACAATCCAATGAGAGAATTAACCTTTACATGGTTGAGAGTGCATCCAACAATTGCATCTTCTTATCAGGCTTGGGAAAGAGGTGAATATCCTGCTGAAACACAATTTTATGTAGTAGATGATGAAGTAGAAAGTAAAGTTCTCTTTAAGAAGAAATCTGAAATTAATAAAGCTATTTCAGCATTTGAAGCAATGACTCCTACAAAAAGGAAGAAAATTGCCAGACTACTTGGTTGTCCAGTATCAGATGATAGCACTGAAGAAGCAGTATATAATCAGGTGGATAATATCCTTAAACAAACTGAGTTTAAGAGTGGTAAATATCAAGGAATGACCCCCGTAAGAGTATTTAATAGTTTCGCTGAATTGAGTGAAAATCTGGTTCATGTTAAGGATCTTGTAAAACAGGCTATTGCACATTCCATATATAGGATTGGCGTTTCTGGTAAGATTATGAAAGGTGAATCTGAAATAGCTAAATCTGAAGAGGAGCTAGTTAAGTTCCTAGTTGATGAAGATAATCAAGGAGACTTGATTCTTCTTGAAAAAGAAATCAGTGCTAAAAAATTACTGGCTGTAAGCTAATTATAATATGATCTCTGTAGACAGTTTGTTATATAAGATAGATCAAAAACTAAACAATCTAGCAACAAACAATCATCAGGCGATTCAGTTGGAAGACAAAATATTAGCCTTAAATGAAGCTCAGTTAAAGCTGATAAAGCAAAAAGTTGATGGTACTGTAACTAATACAGGTATAGGATTTGATGGTTCAAAGAAAAGATATGAGGATTTACAAATCCTTGTAGAGGATTATAAAAAACATCCTTTGAATCTTATAAAAGTAGATCCTGTATTAAATCAGTGGACTGCTAAAATATCCGATTTAAATCCTTCCTATATGTTTTATGTAGATAGCTACATACTAGCAGATAAAGGAGAATGTAAGGATAGAAAAATAAATGTTAATAGAAACTTGGCTAAACATACAGATTTATCTATTCTATTAGATAGTGTGCATTATAGACCATCTTTCGAATATCAAGAAACATTTAACACCCTTTCATCTGATGAAGTAAATATCTTTACAGATGGAACTTTCACACCAACTAAACTTTATATATCTTATGTAAGATATCCTAAATATATAGATAAATCAGGATATGTTAAATTTGATGGTAAAGCGTCTGAAGATCAGGATTGTGAACTTGAGGCTTATCTGGAGGACGAACTTCTAGATTTAACAGTTCAAAATCTTGCAATGTATACAGAAAATGTATCCGCTGTACAAAGCTCACAAATAAGGATACAAACAAACGAATAACTTTAAAACAATTTATAAATGGATTTTTCACTAACAACTCTGTTTGTAGTGCCAGTAGGAAATACTCTACCTAGCTCTGGTTCTACACAAGACCTAACCGCAGGTCAGTTTGGTATCTTCCGTCCTAATTATTCAGTAGCAACTGCTGGTAATATTGAGGATGCAGGTATTAAATATTTTTATCTAGCTCAAGGTAGAACTAATAGATATCTGGAACAAAGTAAGAGATCAGACAAAATTGCAGGGTATCTCCAAAATGCAGGTGTAAACAAAACGAACGTCATTGAATTTTACAAAGTAGACGGATGTTCTAGTGCTGCTGCTGTTCAAATTGATGACATTACAGATTGGAATGTAAAGTGTGGTGAGATTGTAACACTTACTCTTCGTGCCCACTCCTCTTATCTGGATACTCTTTATTTTAATGGACTTACTCGTTCAGTAACTGTACAAGCTCCTTGCTGTGATTGTGGTGCTGATCCTTGTGATACTGTAGATGCAGAAGCTCTTATTGAAGACATTATTGCTAAATTAAGAGAAGAAGCCCCAGGTATCAATAGTGATAATATTTCGCTCAATGATTTCTTCACTTTTGAAAGAATCGGAACTGGTGATTCTGCTAAACTTCGTATTTCAGGTAAAGCTCTGACTACTTACGCACAACCATGTGATGTAGCTGCTTTCCCTTTTGAATATGATAGAATGTGGTTCAGAGCATTTGTTTATTCAGGTCCTGAAACTACTGTAGATTTTATTGTACCAGATAACTGTAATGAAGTAGCAACTACAACTGTAGTACAACGTGCATCCTTTGTTAAAGGAACTTCTGCTGAAATTAAACAACTTGAAAAGAATTTCTACTCTTATCAAGCATCTGTTCCATCTAAACATCTTTTCAGAAATGCTGGTTATAATGGTGGATTCGAATCATGGGTAACTGATGGTACGACTTATGATACTTTCTATATCAAGTTTAGTGATTATGATAAGGCCCAAAATAACTGGGGTGACACTGTACCGATTGATTCAACTGTAATTATTGCTGTACCTCAGTCTTTGACTGCTGGAATTGAAGCAATTCTTGAAGCTGCTCTTGGTGCTGTTGCTGGAGATGGAACTTGTATCACTACAACTACTACTACTTCAACAACTAGTACAACAACTACTTCAACTACTACTTTGATCCCTTAATATATCTTAGTATAAGTTAAGCTTCCTACGGGAGATGGGAATTTTCTCTCATCTCCCTTTTTATTTTTAAACTATTCAAAATGGCAGACTTAAAACTAGATATATTAGTAATCAATACGTTTAATTCTAAGACGTTAGGAATAGCAGATGCTTCTACTTATCCTGATAGTCCTCCTGTACAATCTCCAACTATTGAAATAACTATTCCTGGTTTTGGTATAACTAGTATACCTTTTGTACCAGATGAGTTCAATGTATTTAATAGTACATCACTAGGAATAACTAGTTCAGAAGATGATTTGTTACCTATTCCAGATGGAATATACACATTAAGTTACTCTGTATCACCAGCTTATGAAAATTACGTTACTAAAAACATAATGAGAGTAGATCAGTTACAACAGAAATTTGATGAAGCTTTCATGAGATTGGATATGATGGAATGTGATCAAGCAATCAAAAAGCAGTCCAAAGTTCAACTTAGTTCAGTCTATTTCCTTATACAAGGAGCTATTGCTGCTGCAAATAACTGTGCTCTAGATACAGCTAATAAGTTATATCTCCAGGCTAGTAAAATGCTAACTCATCTAACAAAAAATAATTGTGGATGTACTGGAACTAATTACATAACTAACTTTGTTTAATATGGCTAAGTGTAAAGATTGTGGAGCTAATCAAGGTTGTTCTTGTCAACTAACAAATGGAAGATGTCCTTCCTGTCATTCTGTTTATTTACAATCTAATAATCCTAATGTTAACCCCAAGACTAAATAATTGTATAGATTGTACATCTATACCTTCATTACTTAGTGATATTGATTGTAAGCTAACTGAAATGGTAAATAATCAATATAACAATATTGTATTTGCTTTAAATAAGCAAATTAATGATACAGTAATCAATGATCTTTTAACATATAAAAGAATACTCACCTACAGGTATTGCAATCCTGAATATGCTGACGGATATACTGTACAAAATATTGCAAATAAAGTAAAAATTTTAATTTATAAATAAACTAACATGGCATGTTCAAGCTGCTATAATGGCTGTTCAGAAATAACTTCAGATAAGTGTGTAAAATACACAGGAGTTGATGTTCCTCTTCTAGGAATTGAGAATGGAGATTCTCTTTCTTATGTAGAACAAGCTCTTATAACATTCATAACTTCTGTAGTAGATGGTTCTGGTGTAAAAATATCACTAGAAGAAGATGATTATTGTGAACTAGTATCACAATATTTACAGGCTTGTAGTACTGTAACCGCTTTAGACCTATTTAAAGCCTTAGTAAAGGCAGCATGTAATCTTCAAGAACAAATAGATGATATAGTAGAAGATATAGAGACTATAGAAGCAGATTACACTGTAGATTGTCTAGAAGGTGTATCTTCTGGTGACGGTACTCACGCTATTGTTCAAGCTGTAATAACAAAATTATGTGAGATTGATGAAGCTTTAACATTACTAGCAACAGACGTAGATACTAATTATGTTAAAATATCAGATATTAATAGTTATATAGCTGCATATCTTGCAGATCAAGAAACAGCTAATCGTTATTATACAAGAATGATTCCGTATACTGCTGTAGAATATTACGGATCTCTTGGATTTTTCGATGCTACTGGTGCAGGGATAGCTAATACTGAATGGGAAAAAATATACTTATGTAATGGCTTAAATGGAACACCAGATAAAAGAGGAAGATCCCCTATTGGTGCAATAAATGGTGTCCCTGGACCAACTCCAGATTCAACTGTAAATCCTTCTTCTGATCCTACTTTTAATCCTAATTACTCTGTATTAGATACAGCAGGTGCTAATAAAGTTACACTTACCACTCCACAAATACCTTCTCATGATCATACAGCTACAGTTAATGAAGAGCCTCATACTCACACATTAGCAGTTGATGAAACTGTAGATGGTCCAGAATTAACAGATGATAGTTATATCGCAAATGTTAGAGATAGTGAGAGTACTAATAACTATATCCTAAGTGAAGCTAGTATTGGACAAACACCTAATGTTGGTAAAGTACTAGAAGCAGAAACAGGAATTACAGTAAGTATTAGTAGCACCGGAGGTGGACAAGCCCATGATAATAAACACCCTGTTATAGCTTGTTATTATATAATGCATATCCCATAATGAGATGAATAAGCCAAAAAGAGACAAAGAGAAAGACAAAATCTGGAGAGAAAATAACAAAGAAAGATTAGCTCTGTATAATAAAAAATGGAAAGAAGAAAACAAGGAAAAACTGGAAGAATATAGGTTAGCTAACAGAGAGAAATTTTTAATGGCTTCTAAGGAATGGCAGAAAAATAATAGAGAAAGAGCTAATAAATCTCATATAAAATATGTGAGAAATAGAATCAAACGAGATTCTCTATTTAAATTTAAGCAAATTACAAGATCTCTTATAAATAAATCTTTTAATAGAGCAAATGGTAAATTCATAAAGAACAGAAAGTCTGAAGAAATATTAGGTTGTTCTCTAGATTGTTTTAAAGAATATATTTTATCAAAATGTCCAGAAGGAACCAAGTTAGAAGATTTCCATCAATTTGGATATCATATTGATCATATAATTCCAATCAGTCTAGCTAATTCAGAACAAGAAGTTATGAAATTATGTCACTATACTAATCTACAACCTCTTTGGTGGTCAGATAATATTTCCAAATCCAATAAAATAGAGAATTAATATGAGCTGTTTACCAGGAACTCCTTGCTATCAAAATGAAGTAGTGGTTTATACTAAATATCCTGCTGGATGTGGAAATGATCCCATTAAACTACCTTTAGGATCAGATTATATTATATATACGGGGCCAAATCTCCCATATACAGGAATACAAACGAATGATGATCTAACTGAATCTATTCAAAAAATAGATAATTTATTGAGTCCTGAGGAACTCATTTCATACATTGTCTCAATTTTGGAAAATAATCCTTCATTAAAAACTGCCTTACAAGAGGCTTTGGAAGTATAAAACTCACAGTTGTTGGTTTCTGATGAGTTATGGCCCAGAGTAAAATTCTGGGCCTTTTTGTTTTTAACCTTTTTAATTATTTCTATAATTAAATTAGTTAGAATTAATTTTGACTTTTGTTAAATCCTTTTGTATATTTACTAGATTTTTCACTAAACTATATATAATGAAAGAAAATCAGGATTCGTTACTTAATAGTCTTCAGCAACTATTAAAGCAGAAGCAGTCTAAAGCATGGTATGCTAATAAACTGAGTATAACCATCCAAAAAGTAGAGGAGCTACTTAAAGAACTTAAAAATCAAGAAATTTCCTTGGAAACAACTAAATTCCAGGAGGATATTAAAAAAGGTGAAGCAGAGTTAACATTCAAATCACAAGAAGAAATTCATGATCTAGATGAACTTATCAAAGCAGCTAAAATAGATACAGGTAAGTGGCAAATAGATAAATATGTACAAAATTACTGGGGCAATGGTGAAAATCCTCATTGGCAAGTAAAAGCTTGGTTATCGAAGAAAAAAGCTCCTGAATATGGACTTAAAGAATTTACTGATTTCCTTAAAGAATTTAAACCAAATAATATTGACTTCTGGAAACTAGTTCCTGATCTACATAAACAAACTGTAGATATTGAATTAAATATTGCAGATTTTCACTTAGCAAAAAAGACCTTCCAAGGTGATACTTTAGAAAGCAAAACATTTGATTACTATCAAGCTGTTTATGATCTAATAAACAAAGTAAGAGGAGTTTACAACATTCGTAAAATAGTATTCCCTATCGGGAATGACATGTTCCACACTGATAACTATCATAATCAGACAACTAATGGAACACCTCAAGATGTAACTGCTTGGTATGATAAAGAATATGAAGTAGCATTTGAACTACTGGCTAATTCAATCAACTTTATGATAACTCAAGCTGAAGAAGTAGAAGTTATCTTAGTACAAGGTAATCATGACAGAACTAAAGGTTTCTATGTAGCTCATGCACTTGAAGTATTCTTTAAAGAATATAAAGGAGTTAAGTTTCAAAGACATCACTCTGTTACAAAACATACAGTAATAGGTAACACATTTATAGGATATCATCATGGAAATAGTTGTAAGCTCGAAGAACTTCCATTGTTATTTGCCACAGGAGAGTCTTCAAAAGACTTCGGAAATGCTAAGTTTAGAGAAGTTCATGCAGGAGACAAACACCATTATTTGGCAAAAGAAATTAAAGGAGTTAGAGTCCAGCAAATGCCCTCTTTATCTGGAACCGACAGGTGGCACAAAGATAACGGGTACGTTAATCAAATACGTGCAGCTTTAGTCTTAATTTATCATCCTGAACAAGGGAGGATAGGAGAATTCGAATTCAGATTATAATATGTCAACATTAAGAAAATTAGTATCAGATATCCGTGGAATGCATAAATTGCTTTCTACGGATACTCTATTAACAGATAGATTAGTAGCTTCTGAAATAAGAAATGTTACTGGTCTTTTAGTTAAAAGAGAGACAAACCTTAGAAAGTTGTGGGCCACAGATACAATTTTCACACCTATTCCTTGTTTAGAACTGATAGAAGTACCTATTTCAGAATGTTGTGATTATGTTGATGAATGTACTATAGCAAGGAGTAAATATAAACTACCTAGAATAGCAGAAGGTAATTATCAATATGTTATTCAGGGAGTTTGGTCCATAAATATAATGAGTGGAAAAGGTACTAAAATAAAGCAAATTTCAATTAATCGTTATATAAATCTATTAAAGTTACCTATTGTAAAGAACGAAACTTATTTCTGGATATATAATGATTATTTGTATATAACCAATCCTCTTCTAAAGGCAGTTAAAATATCTGCTATGTTTGAAGAAGATATTCCAAATGAGGTAATGTTCCCAGATTGTGATTGTGGAACAGATTATAAATTGGAAGATAAATGTAAGAATCCACTAGATAAATCCTTTTCATTACCTGGCTATCTGGAGAAACAAGTTCTTGATTTGGTATCTCAAAAATTACTACAGACCTACTTCAATCTTAAAATAGATGTTTCCTCAGATGGAGTAGATGGACAATCACCTAACTCCAAACCAACAAACTAAGTGAGGGTAGCAGTAGATTTTAGATCAGGTAGTAAAGAACAGTATGCAAAATTTTGCAAGAAATACCCTCATATTAAATTATCATTAATTGAGTGGAAGAATATACTTTATGGATTTAATGATGCATTTAAAACATATATTCTTGAAACAGGAGAAAAAGCTAAGTTACCTGGAGGCTTTGGAGAATTTACCATAAATAAGAAAAGAAGAAAAAGAACTAAAGATAAAATTAATCCAAAGACAGGTCAACCTTATATGAATATGCCTATTAATTGGATTAAAACTAAGGAAAAAGGCAGATATATTTATGATTTTAATTATCATACTGAAGGATTCTCCTTCTATTGGTTATGGTTTAAAAAATCAACAAGAATACCACAAGCAACAATGTGGAGATTTAAGCCCTCTAGAGTAACTTCAAGATTATTAGCACACTACCTAAAAGCAGACAAAAAATACCAACATTTATACATGTCATGGAAACCCTAATTTAAAAGTAAATGTCATATTCTTACAAATATAATTTCATCTCACCTGAACCAATTTATGCTCTCGTTAAAGAAGAATTAAAGAGTTATTTCGATACTGGTGCAGTTGATGATGTCCTATGGCCTACTTATCTTAATAAATGTTTAAGTAAATTAGGAAAAGGATCATATGTGATCACTGATATAATCCTTGATATTGAAGATTTTGAAGCTAGATTACCTGACAACTTTCATGCAGTTAGAGAAGCATGGGCTTGCAGTAATCTAGATATAATTAGACAAAATCCTAATTCTTTCTATTCTCAAGCTGCTTCCAGTACAACCATTCAAGTAAGTCCTGTTATTGTAAATGGGACCCCTTGTACAAATATTGAATGTACTGAAGGTTGTCCAGAATGTATGCCTGAATTAATACAAGCTGTATATAAAACTACTAATTCTACTAAAACATCAATCAAAAGAGAATATCTATTAAAGCCTGGAAATATAGCAACTAGAAATCAATGTTCTTCTGACTGCTTTAATCTCAATAGTTCTTCAGCAGACAGTTTTGACATAATAGGTAATAAGTTTAGAACAAATTTCCAAAACGGTACTGTTTATCTGGTGTTTTATGCAACTGAATATGATGAATTGCAGAATCAGCTAATTCCTGATAACTATCGAATAAAGGAATATATAGAAGCATTTATTAAATTTAAGGTATTTGAAACATTGACAAATCAAATAAATGATGAGACTTTCAATCAAATACAGGCCAAAATGGTGTATTACAAGGGTCTAGCTGATGAAGCCTATATTCTCGCAGAAACTGAAATAAAGAAACAGACACCATATCAAAAGATAATGGCTATCAAAAAGAATCTTAATTCGTTAAATAAATATGAGTTACCTACTTCCAGATATAGAAGCATCTGGAGAAGAAACTAATTAACATGGCAGAACAAGAAGGAAATATAAAACAGGAAAATAATGCTGCTAGGGCAGGAATGAATTCTGATTTGTCCACTGGACAAATACCAAAAGGAGTTCTATCTTATGCACTAAATGCTTCTGTTGAAAATTTTGATTCAAATTCTATTTCCTATCAAAATGAAGGAGGGAATGAACTTTGTGTAAATCTTCCTGATGGTTATCAATTAATAGGTTCACACTCTATATATGAACAAAATAAACATATATTTTTCTTGGTGAATCCTGAAACAGGAGATAGTGAAATAGGTTATACGGAAAATAATGATTGTTTATATAAAACATATATAAATTCTAAATGTCTTAACTTTAGTATTCATTATCCTATCCATAAATCTGTTCATAAGATAACAAATTGTACAACTGAGATTTACTGGACAGATAAAAGAAACCCTAGAAGATTTTTAGATCTTAGTAATATTCCATATAAAACAGAGGAAGTTACAAATAGTTGTGACGTCAGAACTTTAACAGAAATTGATTGTAATAAAATTAACGTTCAACCAAATTTTAAGATACCTGAATTAGAGGTAGTTGATGTTGTAAATGGAGGTAATTTATCGGCAGGAACAGTTCAATTTGCAATACAATATTCTGATGTTGCAGGAAATGCTTATACTTCGTACTACTCTGTTACGAATCCTCTACCAATAGCTAATACTCAAATAACTACCCCTGACTTTGATTATAATGTAGGTAAAAGTGTTGTTCTCAATATTTCTAATATTGATACTACTGGTTATTTTCAATATTTTAATATTGCTGTAATTAAAACAGTAAATGCAATCACTTCGGTAGAATTAATTGGAACTTATACTATAGAAGAAAATACTAAACAGATTGTATATAATGGTCAAAATCAGACACAAATAAGACTTACTATAGGTGACATATTTGAGAAATTTCCAAACTATGAAATAGCAGATGATCTGACCTCTGTTCAAGATGTTCTTGTATGGAAAGGATTAACCTCAATTGATAGAATAAATTATCAGAAAATTGCTAATAAGGTAAAACTGCAATGGCAGAGTTATAGAATACCTGCAACAGAAAATTATTCTAATGAATTAAATGCCACTAATTTAAGATCTCAATTAAGAGATGAAGTTTATCCTTATGAAATAGCTTTCCTAATATCAGGAGGAAAGCAAACTGATGGTTTTCATATTCCAGGGAGAGAAATTTCAATTTCTGATCTATCAAATCCTGATATATCACCATCAGATCCTGATTTTATAGATGAATCAAGTTCATCTAAACCTTATTGGAAAATATATAATACAGCAACTGTATTAGAAACTGATGCTAATTATATTCCTTATTCAGATTATAAAGGACCGTATCAAACAGGAGAGTTTGCCTATTGGGAGTCTACTGAAACTTATCCTTGTAATGTAGATATATGGGGAGAATTGGCAGGAAAACCAATAAGACATCATAAATTTCCTGATGTTAGAGTGAGTCCTATATTTGAAGCATTAACTCCTGAAACTGATTCATCAGGTAAATATAGTAATTTACAAATGCAGGATTGTGCTGTTTTTCCTATTGGTGTAAAAGTCAATATAAACCAAATAAAGGCATTAATAATCCAATCTGATCTGACACAAGCTCAGAAAGATGCAATTGTTGGTTTTAAAATTCTTAGAGGTAATAGAGATGTAAATAAATCTATTGTAGCAAAAGGGATATTAAGAAATGTAGGTAAATATGAAAGAGAAGGGACATTTTATTACTTTCCAAATTATCCATATAATGATTTGAGGGAAGATCCTTTCCTTCTAGAGAAGACAAATGCCTACATGAGTCAATGTAATACTTATAGAATTACAGCGACTGTAGATTCAGTGTATCAATATACTGATTGTTTTAGTAATTCCATAAAATCAGAACCTATATTAGCTCTAGATACTGTTACTATATGTTCATTATCTACACCAACTTTAGATGATCCTGAGGCAGGAACTGTCGAAGAGATAGGATATGATACATACATATTATATGCACAAGATTCACCTTATGACAAGATCAGGTTTATTTATACAGATTATATAGATGGAGAAGAAAAATCTATAGATATTCCTATTGGAGAGAATAGAACAGTTAAAGTAGTAGTTGGAACAAAACCACGTGCTAAAAAAATAGTTCTTATAGGAGGAACAGTTCCTCAAAAATACGCTATATCTCCAACTGATGCATTAAATTCTCCATCTGATTGTTATCCTTCGAATTTGTCAGCATTTGAAACAGAGGATTCTAAGTTTAGGCATGTTTTTAATTCTCCTGAAACTTCTTTCGGAAGACCTTTTTTAGGAGATACACTCAAGTTAGAATCTGTTCTATATGGAGGAGGTAAAGGTCATTTTGTAGAGGTAGAGAAAAATGCGTTATATAAACTTCTTTCTAAAGAAGCACAAGAAGATGCTTTAGTTTCAAGTGCCAAAATAGCAGATAAAACTGATCCATTCAATAGTACTGCTATGATGACTGCATACCAGTCATACTTACAGATTTATATTAATGGAATAACTAGAAAGAACTATGGATGGTCATATAACTCAATTGTAGATTATAATTATTCATCTATTATAGATAATGGTTTAGGCATAAAGCAGAGAAAGTTAGATAATGTACAATACCTTTTTTCAGGAGTTCAATCTGTAAATGAGGATATTAACTTCAATAATTTTCAAAGGGAATCTTCAGTATATCTAAAAACTGATGATGATACATCTGCTTTACCTTATCCTAATGAAACTTTTTCATTATTAGATCCTTTTAATGCTAGTCTAATAGAGGATAAAAGCAGATATATAAATTCTCAACAAGATTGCTCACAACCAGAGAAATTATTTGATATATCATCTGTAGCATATTATGCATCAATTAAGAATATAATTCCAAACCAATGGGGTCAGATTTATTCTTATGAAACGATAGATACGGGAACTCAAGTTATATTTGATAACACAACAGAAACTAGTATTACTGTATTTGGAGGAGATACTTTTATTAATAAGTTCTCTTTTAAAACAAAACTTCCTTTTTTCATTGATAATCGTGTAAATGCTCCTGATGACAGTGATATATTCTATGATGAAATTGGTAATGTAGCTTATCCTGAATATTGGCATTCTGCTAGATCTATACTATACGATTTTAATCCTGTTGATTTTGATTCAAATCTACCAGATACGGTATTTACTAATATTATATCAATAAAGGCTCATTTATTAGACTGCCCAAATAATCAGAATCCTAAACCTGATCCAACTTCTACACCTAAAATAGTAAATATAGATAGAACATTTTATGATGGTAAAATGTATATGTTTGCTTATGGTATACCTACTTTTTATGTGGAGAGTTCTATAAATGTAGACTTAAGACAAGCATTTAACAATAAAGAAGGAGATTTTTATCCTCATGTAAGTAGTCAAATACCTGATGAATGGGTGCAGGAAAGTAATGTTCCTATTGCTCAGGATAATACATATTACTATAATTCGACTTACTCTAAACAAAATAAAGAAAACTTCTTCTCGCACTTACCTGACGATTGGAGAGATCAATTATGTTTTACTAATTATCCTTTCAGAGCTATCTTTTCAGATTCTCAACAAAGTTTCACAGATAATAAAGTAAATAGTTGGTTAATATACAGACCTGTGTCTTATTTTGATTTTCCTCAAAATTATGGAAATTTTACATCTATAGATGGTATTGATAACAAACAAGTATTGGCTAGATTCCATAACAAATCATTACTATATAATGCTTTATATACTACTCAAACTAATACTCAAGGTCAAGTCTATTTGGGACAAAGTTTGTTTTCAAAGCAAACACCTCCTTTGGATTTTGCAGAGACTGATCTAGGATATATAGGTTCTCAGCATAAATTTTTATTGAAAATACCACAAGGTCAAATCTCTGTAGATGCAAAGAGAGGACAGATATTCCTATTATCTGGTAATACTGTTCAGGATATATCAAGATTTGGGTCTGGTATGAATAGATTTTTAATTAATCATTTACCATTCGAAATACTAAGATTCTTCCCAGAAGTTGACATAGATAACCATTTCAATGGAATTGGTCTACATGGAGTATATGATAATCAATATGATAGAATTATAATATCTAAACTTGATTATGTTCCTCTATCTGATGATGTTAAATATGATTCTGAATCTAAAGAATTTTACATAGAAAAGAATGTAAATGATGTAATTTTCAAGGAAATTGTATTTATTCAGGATGTGAATTATTTCTGTAACAAGTCATGGACATTATCCTTTAATTTGAATACTAATAGTTGGATTAGTTTTCACAGTTATATTCCAAATTTCTATATAGCTGAAAATAATTTCTTTTATTCAGGATTAAATACAGGATGTGATTTAGAAGCCATAGCTGCTGTAATAGTAGATCCTCCTACTACTACAACTACAACATCTACCTCAACTTCTACTACAACTACTACTTCTACAAGTACTACCAGTACAACAACAACCACATCTACTTCTACAAGTAGTACAACTACTACAACTACAACTATTTGTAATAGTTCAGAAAGTGCTGAGGTTGGATTATCTGCATCAGTACCTATCTGTGAAAATAACAATACTGTATATTGGGCAGCAGGATTCCTATTTGAGGAAGGAATTTTATTATTCGAAGATGCTTGTTTAACTACACCTTTAGAAGGGTTTGATTATGTTACTTATGAAGGTACTGTTTATTCTATAATAAATGAATCTGAAGTAGGACCTAGTGAAGGTCCATGTGTATAAACTTTATATATCTTGAAAACTATAATTATAAAGCTTAGTAAAGCAGGGAAGAGGGTTAATAAATTCTCTATAAAAGATAATCTAGGTAACAATATAGCAACAGACGTTGCTAAAAAAGAATTAATCAAAGGGTTATCTTTTATAGTAGAGGATAATGTTATGTTTGTAACAATATCTTCATCAGATAAACCTTGTTGTTCTTCAGGGATAAAAATTCCAATATCTACTATAACTAATCAAGAATTAGCAGATATGGAGTTCACCCCAAAGAATTCATCTTCTATATGGAGCCATTTAACTGATACTACTGTATATAATAGGTATTATAATTGTACTTATCCTTATATTATAGAATATCCTTTTTCTTATCAGTTTAAGGATGAAATTCTACAGAATATAAAAGATTATACTAAATCTTATACATATCTACCTTCTGAAGATGGAGTATTTGATAATAATAGGAAGATACAAACAGATGATAAGTATTTCAATAAATCTATTATTTATAATGATCAACAATCATCAGGTATTCTTGAATTAGTTCCTAAGCCAATAAATAATTTAAAAGAATATATGTCTTATCCCAAATTTAATTCTGATAGTAAGACTATTACTTTTACCAAAAGTGATAATTTCTATCAGTATAATACTTTTTGGGCTATAAATAAAGATAAGTCTGTTCCTCTATTCCTTTCATCTTGTGAATCTCTTTCTATAGATAAAGAAGTGAATCAAGATAATATGGACTATAGTACAAGATCATTTAGAAAAGCTACTATAAGGGCTAAGGATGTAAAAATTAGACAAATATTGGATAACTCATATAGCGATCATTTAGTAACTCAATTTATTGTTGCACCTGCTCAAATATCATATAAATAATGGCAAAATTAACCAAATCTAAAGCAGCAGAAATGCTTAAGAATCCTCCTCATGGAAAACCTCTTACTAAGAAACAAAAGAAGTATTTTGGTATGATAGCTCATTCTCAAGATGGAAGTTCTATTAATGTGCAGGATATGATTCAAATGGAAAAATTAAGACTAGCTCTTTTTAACGAAAGAAAGAAAAAAAGGGATTCTTTTAGGTTTGATTTGGAGCATAAATCTCCTAAAGTTAATATAAATCAAGCAATGCTTGAGTACTATAAAACCGAACCCAAAGAATATAGTTTAATAGATGAAGATATAGTAGTTCTACCCAAAGAAAGAAAAGAAGCTCTTCTTAAGGAAAAGAAGAAAGGTGGAGTTATTAAAGATAATATGGGTCAGTATAATCACCCTGGAAAAATAACCCAAATAGATTCCAACAGAATAACAATGAAAGGAATACCTTATCCTGTAATGGGAGTAGATAATTTAGGTAATCAACAATTAATGCAGCCAGAAGGAGAGTATCTCTTTCCTGGTAAAAAAGTAACAGAATATCCCTTAATAGGAAAGAGTATGAAGAAAAGTAAAAAAGCTCAAAACGGAGCAACTTTAGATGAATTTGGCAGAAACACATCTCTAAACTGGACTATTAATCCTACTGAGATTAATCCTTATATTAAGGAAAATGCAGAACTTTTAAAAAAGTATGGTGCTGGAGATAGATTTATTATCAATAAAGAGGATATCGAAAGATTTCAATCAGGGGATCTACCATCAGATCACAGACTAATGAATCTCTTATCTGGAGAAAGAAGAGAGATATTAAATATCTTTAGAAATAATAAGAACCTAAGTTCTATAGAGGCTGGTCATACTGATCTTAGAAAACTTCCTAAAACTGTAGTAGGTGGTAAACCTTATGGTACATTAGGTAACAGTGATGTATTTCGTATCTTTTCGAGTGGTTTCTCAAATGAATCTGAAGTAACTCCAGTTGTTCAACAAGATGGTGATCTTCAACCAATTTTACCTGAAACTAAGAAGTCTGTTACTACTAAAACTCCACCTCCTACGAAAGCACAATATTATAATGTAGATGGTAAGGTAAAAGTTAAAGAAACTGCTATAGATCCTAAGCTAGTATCAATGGGATATATTCCTACTGGTAAGTATGGTAAGAAAATGAAAGCTCAATTTGGTATGTCTATGGAAGATTTAGTTCCTGGATCTACACCAATTCAATTAGAAAATACTCAACCTGAAACTACTCAATGGAATACTTCCGGAGGTGGTTATACTCAATTTGGTATGACTCCTCCTATGAACAATCAACCTATTGAATCTCAAGGTGTTATTGAAAGTATAGGTGAATCTTTACCTATAGTAGGTAATCTTTTCCAAGGATTTGGAATGATGAAACAACAAAAACAACAGAGACAACAAGCTAAACAAGCCAGAGCTTTAAGTAAATTAACCAGAAAAGTTTCTGAATTAGAACCTGAGCAAGTTAATAGAAAGTACACAAGACCAGAAGATATTCTTCTTGATGTAGATTCTGTTGGCTCTACATATGGTGAAGGTACTAACTTTTTAGCCAAGAACGGAAACACTATTAAAGCTCAATTTGGTAACTTTATACAAAATCAGCAAGTAGGTAGTCAGTTTGGACAACCTTTTGAAGGATTAGGTTCATGGATTGGTGGTGGACAAGGACAAGCTAGTGGAGAAAGCATGATAGGATCTACATTAGGTAGTGTGGCAGGATCTTTCTTTGGACCATTAGGAGGAAAGATAGGTGGTGCTCTAGGTGGTGCAATAGGAGGAATAATTGGAGGATCAGGAGCGAGACAACTAAGAAAAGATCAAAGAGCAACTCAAAAAAACCTTCAAAAAGCAGCCTTGAATCAAGGTATTAGATCTACACAAGGACAATATTCTTCTTTTATGGAAAATGGTGGAAACCTATCTATGAATGGACAACTGAAGACTTATTGGGGAGGATATGCTGAACCTGTATCTGAAAATCCGTATTTACCTGAAGGAGGAGAAAGTGTCCTGTTTAAAGGTAATTCTCACAAGAACGGAGGTATAGGAATGACTTTTGGTAATAAACCTGTAGAAGTTGAAGGTGGTGAACCTGCTGTTAAACTAGAAGATGGAGGATCATTAACTATATTCGGTGATATGAAAATACCTTCATACGGAGTATCTGAATTAAATGACCCTTCTGCAAAAGGTAAGAAATTCAAGAGTTATATTAATAATCTTAACAAAGTAGAAGCAAAACAGAATAAAACTATAGATAAAGCAGTTGCTCTTACTGAAGATAATCCTATGAATACACCATTTGACAAACTTAAATTGTCGTCCGCTGAAGCTATGATTACTGGAGCTAATATGAAATTAAAAGACATTGCTTTCAAGAAACAAACTGCTTCTACTATCCAAAATGCTATTCTAGACACAGCGGATGAGTTAGGTTTAGATAGTTCTAAACTAGCACAAGGTAAAATCAAAAAGGTTAAAAAATCCAATGTTGCTCAATTAGGTAAAAAAGTACCTTATGGAGTTGGAACAGAAGTTGGAGCACTTGCTGCTGATTATATAAATCAAAACATGCAAGTTTCTGAAGAAAGTCCTGTAGTGGAGGAAATTCAAAGAAATAAACAAAAATATGATTGGGAGGGAGATTTAACTGCTCTAACAAATCTAGTATTGCCTTACATAAGACCATCAAATCAGAGTGGACTTGACCCTACTCAGTTATCTGGTGAAATGTTAGCTTTGGCAACAAATCAGTTAGAACCAGTACAAGCTCAACTTTACAGTCCTTTATTACAGACTGATGCTAGTGATATATCTCTCCAAGATCAATTAAATGCTAATCAGGCTGATTTTAATGCAATTCAAAGACAAACTGGTTATAACCCTGCTGCTCAAGCTGCTCTAGCAGCCCAAAAATATGCAGCTAATTCTAACGTTTTAGGGGAACAATTTAGATTGAATCAAGCCCAAAAACAGGCCACTTATAACAAGAATAGGGATATTTTGAATGATGCTACCCTTAAGAATCTGGCTATTTTGGATCAACAGTATATTAGACAATCACAAGCTAAGTCTAATACTAAAGCTACTGCACAGGCTGCACTTAACTCAATTTCTGATAAAATAGCTAAAAATAAGCTAGAAAACAGAACTTTAGGTGTCTATGAAAATCTTTATAATTATAGATACGATAACAAAGGTAGAGCTTGGAATCTTAATCCTTTAGCTGATTTTAATGTGCAAGGGGAAGACCTTCCTATAATTGATGATTCAGAGGTAACTGAAGATGTATATAGAGATAAATATGGAGTTATTTCCAAGTCTAGAACTAGAACAAAGACTAAAAACAAGAAGTCTTCAAATGGTTCCTTACTGAAATATGCAAAAGGGTACTAATCTATTTAATTATACTACCTTACTAATCTTAATTATAAGATTTGGTAATTATAACAATTTAAATTAAATTTGCTAATTATAACATCTAATGGCGTCTTTTACAGATCATTTACCAATTTTTAACGAATACGTACAACAGCAACCTGTTGAGGCTATGCTCCAAGTTGGAATGCAGAAGCAAGCTAGGTATGATGAAGGTGTTCAGAAGATTCAGTCACAAATTGATAAAGTGGCTGGAATGGATGTTGTTAGAGATGTGGATAAACAATATCTTCAGTCAAAACTTAATACTTTAGGAGGAGATCTTAGAAAGGTTGCCGCTGGTGACTTTTCTAATTATCAATTAGTTAACTCAGTAGGTGGAATGATCAATTCTATAGGTAAAGATAGAAATATACAGAATGCTGTAGGTTCTACTATGCGCTATAGAAAAGGTATGTTAGACATGGAAACAGCTATAAAAGAAGGTAAGTCTTCACCTTCTAATGAATATGATTTTAACAAAAGAGCGCAAGAATGGTTATCTAATCCTGATGTAAAATCTACTTTTAACTCATCGTACAAGCCATATACTAACTGGAAAAAGAATGGATTAGAAGTACTTAAGTCTTTAACTAAAGATGAAAGTATTACAGAAGATGCTTTTACTCTAGATTCTAGGGGTAATTTAGTTATAGCAGATGCAACAGTTAAAAAGAAACTAGCTGGTATTTCACCTGAAAAAGTACAACAAGCCTTATTAGTTGGTTTAACTCCTGCTGATTTCCAACAAATGGAAATGGATGGTGTATATAGTTATGCTAATCTTGACAGACAACAATTTCTTGGTGGAGTATCAGAAGCCCATAGAAACACAATAGATTTCTACGAAGGACAGAAAAAAATACTGGAAAATGCTAAATCTTCAACAACTTCTGTTATTGAGAAGTCCAGACTAGATGACCAAATATCAGCCCTAAATAAAGTTATTAACAATGTGTCTGGTGATTATGAAAATATAGCTAGTGAGATTGCTACTGGTAATCTTGATGCTGCTAAAGCTCAATATTTTACCAGAAAGTCATTAGATGGTTTTGCTAAAGCCTTCTCTTATACAGAGGTGGCTCAGACATATGAAGATAGTCCCTTTGCTAAAGCTGCTCAATGGAGAGCAGAGCAAAATATGAGATGGAAAGAGTTCATGTTAAAATATGAACAAAATGAAAGGGGATTAAAACTCAAGGAAAAAGAGAATAAGTTAAAAGAAAAAGAACTAGAAGGATATGGAGGTTTACCTGTGGGAGTTCCACAAGATCAATTACCTGCGTATACCTTAAATAAAGTAGTTGAAGAAGTTAATACTAAAAAAGCTACAATTGATGCTCTTGACAACAGATTCATGACTTCTCAAGGTAAGGATCAACAATGGCTAAATCAACAGAAATTAGCATGGGAAAAATCACCAACTAGTGTATCACCTATAGTTGCAGAACATTTTAATATAACTGAAAGAATGAGGAGAGAAGCTTTGGCTGATTCTATCATGGTCACAGATATTGAAAAGGAAGCTGAACGTATATATGGAACAATAGATCAGTATATACCCAATAATACTCCTATAGTATATACTAAGGGTAATACAAAACATGTTTATACACCTAGGGATTTTGTTGATTTTAACACAAAATTCCCCTCATATGTAAGGGGAGTTTCTAGAGGTGGAGCAGCATCTTATGATGTTGAAAAGGCTAAAAGAGAACTTACACCAAAAGAATATCATTTGTTTGAGGTATTATCAGGAACTAAAAAATTAGATCAAGCAGACAAAACATTACTTCAAACTATTCAGGACTATAATAAAGAAGTAAATTTACCTTATAATCAAGTACTTGATCAGATTAATAAGTTCACTTCTGACGAAGTGACCAAGAGAGTTACTTGGAATCAAGGCGTTGCGTATGGTTTACCAACTGGTAACGCTGCACAGAAAGCAACTATAGCTACTACATTAATTCAGTTTGCTGATAAAGCAGATACTATGACAGGAGGGCTTCCTAATTCTCCTAACTTTGATTCAGAAACTGCTAGAAAATTAGCCACAGAAGATGCTAAATACTCGCTTACTGTAGTAGAAGGAACTGAAAGACAACCTATCATGTACGAAATGAATGTATCTGGTGCAGCAGGTAATGTAAAGTTTAAAATTACTCCTGAAGAGAAAAATTCAATTTTTGGTTCTATGTTTAATTCTTCTCCTGAAGTACAAGCTGCTAAACCATATATAGATCAAATGATGAAAATGGGGGGTTATAGTACTGCTTTAACTCCTGGAGAATCAACTCCTGAGAACTCTTATCTATCTAAAATAGATTTTCCAAGTGTAAATATTTATGGAGTAAAAGCTAATATTGTTACACTTCAACCTGGAAGCGGAAGATATAGTATTAAACTTAGTGTCTATGATCCTGTAAAGAAAATTTGGCATAATGATATTGATTATCCAAAAGGAGGAATGATAGCAGAAAATGCTATTGCTCCTGCTTTAAAACAGCTAAATGATGCGTATATTTACGAAATTTTGAATGAAACTCCTGCTACGGAGAATGATTTGAAAAGAGTAGAAATTGAATCGAAAAAACCTTTATAATGGCAGAAAATAATCCACTACTGGACAGAACAGCACTTGAGAATTCAATAGAATATCCAACACTTCCTACTCCTGTAGATCTACCAAATATTCCTTTCAAAGGTATTAATACTCCTTTACCTACTGTTGATGGTAATCCAACACCATCAGCAGTTAGTGCTATTGAAAATAATCTTCTTTCTATTAAACCTCAAGGAGGACCACTTACAGGCGGTTCAATTCCAAGAACACTATCTGAAGTAATGTCAGAGAGATACGATACTTTCGTACCTGGAGATTATGATAATGAAGATGCCTACGCTCAAGGTCAAGGTTTAGGTTCTAAAATGGTAAATGGTGTTGGAAAAGGATTAGTTTTGACAGGAACTACCTTTCTTCAATCTACTGCTGGATTAGTTAATGGAGTAGCTAGAATGATTGGTGATGGTAGAGCAGCATCATTTTACGATAATGAGTTTAATAGAGCACTTGATGATCTAAATAAGAAATTAGAAAATTCTCTACCTAACTATTATACAAATGTTGAAAAGAATGCCAAATGGTATTCTCCAGATAAGTTAGTAACAGCTAATTTCTTTTGGGACGGTATTGTTAAAAATCTTGGTTTTGCAGCAGGTGCTGCTTTAGCAGGAGGAACTTATGCGTATGGATTAAGAGCACTACCATTAACGGCAAGATTATTTTCTGTAGGTAGGGCTGCCGAAACATTAGCTGCTACTGAAGAAGCTCTTATGGCTGCAAACAAAGTAGCTGAAGGATATGGTAAAATTAGATCATTATCTGACAAATTTCTAGGTTCATATAATGTATTAACTTCTGGTGGAAGAGCAGTGGTTGCTGGATTAGCTACTACAGGTGAGGCTGGATTTGAAGCTTATCATAACTTAAATGAATTTAGAAATCAAAAAATAGAAGAATATAAAGCTACTCATAATGGAGTTGAACCTATTGGAGGAGATTTAGATAGAATTAATGAACAAGCTGATGCAGTAGGAAATGCTTCTTTCTTACTTAATACTGCTTTATTATCAGCCACTAACTATATCCAATTTCCTAAAATACTAGGATCTTCTTATAATGCTGAAAAAGGTGTTCTTAATAATGAAATATCAGATATTGTACAAGATGCAACAGGAAGTTTTGTTAAACAAGAAGCTAAAACTAAAGCAGGTAGAATCTTATCTACTCTTAACAGAATAAGACCTTATACTTTTTCTACATCAGAAGCATTTGAAGAAGGTGCTCAATATGCTATTTCAGTTGGTACTAAAGATTACTACGATAAAAAATATGATGGTAACACAGCAGATTTTATTGATAGTATAACAGCAGGAATTGCTGGTACATTAGGTACGGATGAGGGAATGGAGAATGTCCTTATTGGTGGTTTATCTGGTACTATAATGCAAGCAAGAGGCAGATTTAGAGAATCTGCCGAAATCAGTAGAAATACAGCAGATGCTCTGCAAAGATTTAATAACTGGAGATTATCTGACTTCACTAAAGCTACAGTAGATTCTGTTAATAGAGGAACTGTACTTCAACAAGAAAGAGAAAATGCTCTTAGACAAGGGGATATTTTGACCTCTAAGGATTTAGAAGCAGATTATATTATTAACTATCTTACTCCTAGAATAAAATATGGTAGATTTGATCTTGTACAGACAGATATAGATGACTATAAGAAATTAGCTTCTACAGAAGAAGGTTTTGCACAACTTCAGTCTGAAGGTAAAGCACTTGCTACTGATAGTAGATCTCAGTATTTACAGAGACTTTCTAATCTTGAAACTACTGCAAGTAACGTAAAATCTTTATATCAATCACTACAATTAAGATATGGAGGATTAAGAACTAAAGATGGTCAACCATTATACTCTCCTGAGGTAATGGATAAAATGATTTATGCTGCTTCTAAAGTGGCTGATTATGATACTAGATTACCTCAATTATCTATTTCTTTACTTGAAAAAGGTATTTTAGTGGGTGATTTGGCTACTGATATAGTGTCAAGTAAGGAAGACAAATATCTTGAAGCAGTAAAACAAATTCAGGCATTAGATGTAAATTCTGATATTAAGGATGGTCTTCTACAGGATTTAGAAGATTATTCTGAGATTCTTCTAAGAAGAAAGAAATTTCTTGATGAATATGATCAAATTAAAAGAAATCCTCAAGATCATAAAGAAGCTCCTATTGGTCAAGTTCCTAAAAAGGAAACTTTAACTGTTAAAACAAAAACAGGAGATAAAGAAGTTGAAACAGGAACTGAATATTTTGTAGGTAGAGTTGTTGAATATGATAAAACTGGTAAAGAAGTATACAGATCTCCAAGAATTACTATATTAGGTGAGAATGAAGATGGTACTATCCAAATTAAAGATAGTCAAGGAAATATTAAAAATATATCTAAATCTATATTAGAAGATTATAAATTAGCCAAAGTTTCAGATACTCTATCCAATAAAAAGGCTAAATTCTTCATGGATCATTGGAATACTATCTATGAATTTAACTTTGGTAAAGGTAAAAAACAAAGAGGTAGATTAGAATATTCTGCTGAAGAAGGAGTATTAAATTTTGTTTATAAAGATAAATCTGGTAAAACCAGAAGAATTGAAGTAACTGGAGATCAATTTGTTCCTAAAGAAGGTTATAGCACCCCACAAATTAAAGCAGTTGGTGAACTTACAGTAGCTCAACAAAAATCTCTAGATGATTTTACTAAGGAACAAGATACTAGGATATCTGATAAAAAGTCAGCTAGATTATCTATTCTTAATGATTTATTTAATGAAATAACAGATAAACATAATAAAACTGTTAAGTTAATAACTCAGAAACAAGCTGAGGTAGCTAATATACAGGAAGAACTTAAGGATTTAGAAGAAAGTATCCAATCTGCTGAGTCTGACAAAAGATCTAAAAGTGCATTTAGATTTAGATCTAATGCTAAAAAAGCATTGGAAGCATCTATTCGTCTATCCAGAACTAAAGATCAATTAGAACAAGAAATTGTAGCTCTTGAAACCGAGAAAGAAGAATTGGAGTTTAGTGCAGATTATATATCTGATTTGAGCCAGAATATAGATGAACTTCCTACAGACTCTAAAGAGTTCTTAGAAGATTTCAAAGAACAACAGTCTATTCTAGAAAATCTAGTCATTGAGAACGGTAAACAAATCAACAGTTTATCCAAACTAATTGATTCTGTACAAGGAGCTTTAGATTCTGCTGTTTCTTATCTTAAGGATTTATTAAACCAATTTGAGACTAAGTATCCTAAAACACCATTAGCTATAGGTGAAGATCTTGTTGAATTTCTACAACAAAATCCTAATTTCCTAAAGTTAAAACCTAATTATTTAGAAGATCTTAGAAGTCTTGAAGATTTAGTAGCCCAAGTAGAGGATCTTGATATTACTCCTAGTGAAAGACACATTAGTGAACTTCAGTCTGAACTTTCTAAAGTTCAATTTACATTAAAAGAAGTTGAAAAAGAAATTAAAGCTAAAGATTTAATTCTATCCAGATTTGAAGAAGTAGCTAAGAAATACGTAGATGAAAAAGCAGAGCAAAAGAAACTTAATGAAAATAAGAATCTAAAGCAGCAATTTCTAGGTACTGCTGATACTGGTCCACAAACTGTATCTACAGATAAAGACTATGAACCAGATGCTAAGAAGACTGATTTAGCTATTGTTACATCTACTAAACCTGCAACTTCTTCTGATTTACCTCACCATGTAAGGGCTAACCAATTTGGTGCTAATCTTGACAAACTCCCTAATAGAACTAATATTAAGGGTGTTATTGTTACGTCTAAAAATGAAAGTCAAATTGGAGTAGAAGACGGTAATAGATTAACTGGACTAATGAATTTCTTAAAGGGAGATTCTGATGTAGATGCTACTAAAATAGTAGCTCTCGTTATGGTTAATGAGAAAGGTATACCTGTAGGAGTAGATGGTAAAGAGCTTGAAAATCCTACATTTGATAATATAATTGTACAAGTATTTCCAGATCCTAAACTTGAGTGGAGTAAAGAATTTGGTGGAAAATCTATGTTCAGAAAGGAAACAACTGCTGAACAAATAGAATTCTATAAGAAAGAATATTCTAATTGGGTAAATGAACAATTAACTTCTCCTACTAATACTCTTTATGATATACAGGCTTCCTTTGGTATACCTCAATATGTTACTATTTTAGATGATAAAGGTAACAATAAAAGAGATTATACTGCTGTAGTTTCAGTAGAAGAAGCTGGACTTATTAAGAAATCCGATCTTAAAGAAAAACAAGATCTTATTAAAGTAGCAACTGTTGAAGAAACAGTAGATAAAGGAACTACTAAATTTAGTGTAGCTCCAGGTAGACCACTATTAAATCTACCTAATGGTATAGTTCAACTTAATAATAGAAAATTAACACCTAATGAAGCTTCTACTATCTATGAAGCTATTCATCAGTTAGCTATTGAAGCAGATCCTAAATCTGAAAAATCACTTAGATTGATCAGATGGTTAAAATCTATTATATACTGGGGTACTCCTAAGAACGCTACTGGTTATAATAGTGTATTCTTTGAACAAGTAGGTGATGATTTTGTTCTTAATATATCTGGAAAAGGTAAAACTTATCCATTTACTCCTTCTAGAATTTCAAACAATAAAGCTGAAATTATATCTCTTTTGGAGCAGATGTATAATAATATACAATCTGGACCTTTAAATAAAGCTGAACTATGGAATGAACCTTACGAAGAAATTGTAAATATTGATGAAAAAGGAAATATCCAAACTAAAGAATGGGATAATTACAGAACTTATCTCTTATCTAGAGATGGGAGGAGGAATGAAGAATTACCTCTTTCTACTCAATTAAAACCTCTTGAAAAAGAAGGTGATGTTAATAGATTAGGTATCTATTTTACTATAACAGGTAATTCAGAAAGATATTCTAAAGTTCCTGTTCCTCAGGTAATAAAACCTGTAAAAGTAGAACCTGCTGTACAGGATAAATTTGTATTGGATGGTAAAAAGGTTAATATCTTCAAATCACCTACTGGAAAACAAGTAAGATTTGCAGCATCTGGCGCAGATGATATTAAAATCCTCACTGGCCTAGATGGAGATACTGTTTTACAAGAACTTACTGAAAAATATGGTAAGGATAGAGCAGTAGCTATTATGAAAAACACCATTAAACAGGCTATTCTTCCTCAACTTGAGGATGAAGAAAGCTTTACTATTGGTGATGATGAACCTGCTCCAAAGGTAGAAAAGCCTAAAAAAGACATATTCTCAAAAGTTAAGGAAGCTAAAATTGAAGTCTCTTTAGAAGATGAAGATGAAATGTCTCTTCAAATAGAAGACATTGATGATGAAGAATCATTAGCTTTAAGAGTTAAACTTGAAAAAGAAATCAAATCTTTTGAAAAGGAAAATTGGCCTAAAGCTGAAAAATGGTTACAATCTAATTTCCCTACACTTCCTGTATATAGAGTAAAAAATGTTATTAAAGCTACCAATGGTTTACAAGCTTGGGGTATGCTTAAAGATAGTGCTATCTATGTAACTGAAAATGCTGAAGTTGGTACTATCTATCACGAAGTATTTGAAGGTATTTGGAAGATATTTACTACTCCTCAAGAGCGCTCTAAAGTAGAACAGGAGTTTAAAGATAGAAAAGGTTCTTTTGTAGATAGACCTACAGGACAGACTATTCAGTATTCTGAAGCTACTTCTCAACAAATTAAAGAACAATTAGCTGAGGAATTTAGAGATTATGTCTTGAATCCTCCTAAAAAGAAATCATTTTTATCTCAGATTTTCTCGGATTTAGTAACCTTTATTAAGGCTTTCTTTACTGGAAATAAGGCAATTTCTAATACTAATGAGTTATTTAAGAAGATAGGAAGTGGATATTATAAACAGTATACTCCAACTTCTCAGTTATCATTTGCTAAAAAAGGTATTATTGATATAGAAGAAGCGTTTGGTAATAATGCTTCTGAATTCAGAATTAAGGATATTAAACATGATGTTGTAAATGATATTATGCAACACATGACTTATCTAACTCTGACTGACCTTATTTATGGTGAATCCAGAACTGGTAAAGAATTATATGATTATCTTCAGGACAAAGTAACTAAGTCTGTCCTTATTAGTAGAAAAGCAGCAGAAGATGCTGTTAAAGCTGGTACAATTACACAAACTGAAGCTCAAGATACTATTAATAATTCAATATCTTTATGGAAAACTATTAAGAATGAATGGAAAGATATTGAAGAAAAACACAGAGAATATCTTAAATCTTACCAAGTAGAATTTGATGAGAACGATGAGGTTATTCTAAAAGATGAAGATAAGTCTAATAAAGCATTCGAACAAGATGCTACTAAAATAGATGTATTTAAGAAAGCTGATAAGAAATTAAGATTATTATTAGCCACAGTTCCAATAATTACTCAAGACGGTAAACTAGACCCATCCTCTATAAATGGAGCTAAATTATTACCTGCTTCTCAGGTGTTTATGACAATTATGAATAGAACTCATACTTCTCGTAACCTGAAAGAAATGATTGATAGAATTAAAACTCTATCGGAAGAAAACTATAATTATAAGACTCTATACAATAGACTTACAAAGAATACAACAGATTTATCTCAATTTTCTATAGTTTCAGATACTCAATTACTTACTGCTCTGTGGAGAACTTTCAAAAAGCAGTCTCCTGAAGTAAAGAACGTATATATCTTTGAAAATGGAGATGTAGAAGTTGGTGATTCTAACTTATCTTCAGCAGCTAGACAAATAGCTTCTGATTTTTCAAACGCTATTATAAAGACTGTAAAAGGTAAAAATCCTTATTTTGAATACTCTTCAAAGGATAAAGTGTTTGTTGGTAAACCTAATAGTGTAAGATCTGTTAAAATAACATCTCCTTCTGAGAGAATAAATTTCTTGAAATCTTTAGGTATTGAATTTAAAGTTAATGAAGTTAATAAATTGTCTTCTGATAAGAAAAACATATTCAATGAAGCTGTAGCGGGTATAAAGAGAAGTATTGAAAAAGCTGAGAAAATAGCTACTGTAAATAGAAAAATACTTGATATCAGGGGTAGAATTCATCAATTATCCCTAATACAAGCGTCTATTGAAAATCCTGAGTTTGATAGTACATTCTTTAATGTTAAGGGTGAAAGAACTCAAACTTATATAGGAACTAATCCAGTTAGCGATCTTCATGATCACTTATCCCAAATTGATAATATCAGTCAGTTAGCCGGTACTCCATATGAATATTTACTTTCAGATACTTTCTCACAAGGATCAGTTATCTTAGGTAAGATATTTAATCTTGAAACAGGTAATAGAATTAAAGGTGGTGAACTTTTAATGAAACCCGGATATGCTGATGGTACAGTAAATCTTGAAAATGGTAAAAAGAAACAATCTGGTAAATTAACATATAAAGAAAGAATTATTCAGGAAACTAACCTGAATTTAGCAGGATATTATTACAATCTTGTACCTGGAGATTCATCCCTTGAATGGATGGTTTATATGGGAAATCAAATAACTCCTGATTCCTTATTGTCTGGATGGAAAAGAGTTAATGACATTTTTAAAGATTATTTTATTTCTGAATTAAATCTTTCCAGAGAAGAAAGATCTATAAATGAAAAGAAAGGTAGAAAAACAACTGACCTTCGTTTTCTTAAACCTATACTTGGAGCAGAATTACATAACCAAATAATTAAAGAAAAAGGTACTCCTGAAGAGGTGTACACAAAATATCAATCTAAAATTGATAAAGCAGTTCAGTCATTTATAGAGCAAGAATCTAATAAGTTCAGGGACTTACTTGAGAAATATGAGATTCTTACAAAAACCCCTGAAGGAAACTTTATTACTGAGAATATATCCTTCAATAAGGGTGAAAGCATGAAAGAGGATACCTTAAAAAGACAATTAAATACTCTTTCTGCTAACTTTGCTATAAACAATATAGAACTTCATAAGCTTATATATTCAGATCCTTATCAGTATTCTGATGAATTAAAACGTATTAAGAATGCTAATTCACCTAGACAATCACTTATTCATAACTCCCCAGAGTTCAATATGTCTCTTAATGAAGTGTGGAATAAAGGATATAATAAAGAAGATATAGGTTATACTGACTTTACAAGAGATTATTTTAAAACAATCACAGCATCAGATGTTACTGGAACCTCAGATTTGAAGGATTATGGTACATTTGATGAAACTGATGGTGGCGGTATAATTAGTCTAAAAGCTCACAGATGGTTAAGAATTAAGGCTGGTGAATGGTCTTCTGAAGAAGAAAAGCAGTATAAATATGATATTGCTTACGAGAAAAGAGATAAAAATAAGGAACTTTCAAAAGAAGAAAAGAAACTTTTAGAGCAACCTAATCCTTCTGTAAAAAGTACTTACACTCCTTTGAAGCCTATTGTATTTGGTAATAAGGCTAACGGAAAACCTTATAATGATATAGATTTGGATAAATTCGCACTTTATCCATTATCTTATAGAATTATGAAGGAAATTAATCCTAGTTCTAATGCAATAAAACTTTATAATAAAATGCAGAGAGAAGATATTGATTATCTTGTATTTGCATCTGGTAGAAAAGTAGGTTCTGAAGGAACTAATTCTCTTTATAATCAAGATGGATCATTTAATCAATTACCTTTCAACTATAAGATTAATATTCCTCATAATATCATAGCTATTCAATCTGAAGTTCCTTCCAAAGATGAGCCATTAGTAACAAGAGGTAGTCAGATTACTAAGCTTGTTACTCTGGATTTCATGAACGCTGGAGTACCTATTGATTATAAAGAAGGATTTGAAGCTTGGAATAAATTAACCGAAGATCAAAAGCAAAAATCTTCTCCTCTATATAAGGAAATTAAACATAATCAAGAAGTTCTAGAGCAACTTATTGAGCAAGGTTATCAACTTTTACTTAATAAATTAGGTATAGAACAAACTCCTGATGGAGGTTTCCAAATCACAGATTTCACTAAAGCCGCTGAAACACTAAGAGAAGAAATCTTCAAGAGAGAAGTAAATGATAATGTAGTAGATTCATTAACATCCTTTTTGAATGGATCAGTTATTCTTGAAGCTACTCCTGCTTATCAGCAAGTCAGAAATATACTTTATTCTATAGCTGATAAAAACGTTATTTCTGCTAAGATTTCAGGTGGTCAAAAGGTACAAATTCCTTCTACGTTATTTGAATCAGTAAGACCTGCTGGTAAAAATGGTATATTCCAATCAGATGTTCTTGATTTTTATCAAGATGAAGATGGTAAAAGAGTATGTGAAATAATGGTAGGTAGATGGTTTGATTCTAGTCTTTCAGATGATAAACTGTTAAATTACTTAAATAATACTAAAGAAGGACAAAAAATCCTTTCTGGTGTAGCTTATAGAATTCCTACTCAGAAGCAGAACTCTATTGATGCTTTTAAAATTAAACAGTTCTTACCAAGAGAATTTGGTGATTCTGTAGTAATTCCTTCTGCACTTGTTAAGAAAGTAGGTTCTGACTTTGATATAGATAAGCTTTATATCTACTTTAAGAATATATATCAAAATCTTAAAGGTGAACCTAAATTAGTTCCTTTTGTAGGATATGGTCAACAAGCTAAAGATAAGCTTGCTAAAATGTACGAAGAAGGAGCTTTCTTAAATGAAGAACAGAGAAAGATTATAAATAATTGGGTTTCTGCTAGAAAACAAGAAGATAAAGATGATTCTGCAAACAAATTAGCTGTAGCTATATTTGGTGAGGGTTCGTATGAACAAGAAGTCATTGATGATTTTTTAGATGCTAAGAATAGTAAGGATATTCAGAATAGGATTATAGACAGAGTGTACAAACAATCTCTAGAAAATGAATATATTCAGTCTTTGGAAAATCTTATATCTAATCCTTTAAATTTTGAAAACCTTATTAAACCTAACTCTGCTGATCAATTAAAAGGATTAGCTAAAGATATTACTAAAGCCATTGGAAGAGAAGAATTTGATTATTCTTCTACTGAAAATATGTTAAGTAAGACATTTATGTCCTCTTTGAGACAAGCTTTCGTATCTGGTAAATATGCTATTGGTATTGCTGCTGTTAATCAGACTAACCATTCTTTGAACCAGAGACAACCTATCTATATTGACTCTGAGAGATTTAATAAGATTACCCCTGAAGATCTAGATTGGCTCACTGGAGGAACTTTAAATAAGAAGGATATAGCTATTAAATTCAAAGATTTCAATAGAATTGAAATTGATGGTAAAATGGTAGCTTCTTTATCAATGGTTAAGAATGCTGCTGGAGAGAATATATCTGATATCATAGGTCAATTCATTGATGGATATGTAGATATTTCAAAAGGTCCTTGGATTATGGAATTAGGTGCTACTCCAAATGTAGCTTCTACATGGTTATTTTTAACTAAAATAGGTGTTCCTATTGAAACAGTGGCTTATTTCATGAATCAGCCTATCATTAGAGACTACCTAACTAAAGTTGAAAATGCTGGTTATTCATGGTTATTTATTGATGATTTTGTAGATGAAGTTAAAAAATCTTCTAAATATAATGTTGATAAATCTGAAATCAATAAAGTAAAGTTAATTCCTTCTAACCTCAAATCAACTGTAGGTAAGGATAAATTTACTCCTAAAGAAAAAGCAGAACAACAATTTATACTGACAGAATTTCTGAAATATGCCAAAATGGCAAATCATATGTTCCTTGTAACACAAGGTTCTAATTGGGATACTGCTACATTTAATGATCCTTTCTTAGTATTTAAGAAACTTAAACAGCTTGAAAAAGCTCAATCTAGTATTATTTCTTCTGTAACTGATCTAATAAATAATTCATTTATTAGAAAACTTATGGATAAAGTATATGATACTAGAGATGCTTTATCTACTGTTCTAATATCTGATCTTCCAAATACAAGAGAGGTGCTTGAGAAAGTTCTTACTCCTTATGTAGATTTAACAGATAGAGAATTTGTTAAAATAGCTAGAAAAGCTGTAAATGACCTATTTGATTGGGCTGTTCAAAATGATAGAAAACTTAATACTCAAGTAACTAATATTTTACTTTCTGATGAAAATGCAGCTTCTGAGATTAATGACTTTGTAGTATCTGTAAGAAGAAATCCTTCTCATCCTTTATTTAATAATCAAGTTGTTAAACTTATAACTCCTCATTTTGACTCTTTACCTAATAAGGTAAATAACATTAAGATTAAGAATAAGGACAATAAGGTATATGATCAGAATCAAATGATTTATGCTTTTAATGAACTGAGAGAATACTTAAAAGGAGAAAATAATCCTTTATACGGATCTTTAGTAAGATTAGCTGTATTACAATCAGGTCTTTCTAACTCACCAATATCATTTACTTCGTTATTACCATATGATGATTTTAAAGAAATTTATAATAAAACCTTGTTAGAATTAGAAAATAGTGCTAACTTGGAAGATTTCTATAAATTGAACGTTTTTGAGAGAAATAACTGGAATGATGATGATTTAGTTCCTACCAGAAAAGCTAGATGGAAAAAGAGCAAATCTGGAGAATGGAGTTATAATAACAATATGAAATTTTATGTTAATAAAGTAAGTTCCGCAATCAGAGAAAATAAAATTCCTCAACTTGTTAAAATTAATAATAAATCCAGAGAAGCTGAGAATGATGTTATTGTGTATACTTGGGAGGAGGGAACTAAAGCTCAAAAAGATGCTAAAAAGAAAATAGGTGATTATTCTTATATTAAGAAAGGTTTATTTAAGAAAATGTATAGAGGAGGTCAACCTTATACGAATTCATATACGATAACAGATAAAGAGACTGGAGAAAATAAGATAATAACTGAGTATATTTATAAAATGATAAATGCTTGGGGAGATTCTCATGTTTCTGATGGTGTGTATTACGGAGCAAATGAGTTCTATTCTACACCAAGAGAATCAGTTATTGACAATGGATTCATAAAGGTTGAAAATGAACAATCTGATGAATCTATTCTTACATACTTTGATAAACCTGTAAAACAGACTATTTCTGATACAAAAGTTGATAATTCACAAAACCAAATTCCTTGCTAATGGCTAACTGTAAACTAGACTATATTGAAAATCAATCATTTAGTGATACTGAGAAGCAACGTCTTGTAAGTATCCATAAGTCGATTTTTGATAGAGCTAAGGCTTCTAAAGCTTTTAGAAATTTCAATGATAAATTGTTTACTCTGAAGAACAATTACCCTAGTGCTACTCAATTTGTATATAATACAAATAATGAGTATAATGCACCTATTACAAGGATAGATACTTCTGCTCCTGGTCAACATTATCTGAACGTTAATGTTTTACCTTTAGCTGAAGAGATACAAGGTGAACTTTTTCAGGTTGAAAATATACCTGTATCAGTAGCCTCTAAAGAAACTTTAGATAGAGTTAAAGAAGCTCTCGTAAAAATGAAAGTTTCTTTGCAAGATTTATCAGAATACGCTAAAAAGGATAAACTTGATACTAAAACTATTAATGGTTTAGCTGACCTTTCTAGGGGTATTATAGCTATTGCTGATGGAAAAGAAAGTGTAGCTCTTACTGAAGAAATGGTTCATATAGCTACTCAGATTATTGAACAAACTAATCCTAAAATGATTACTGAAATGATCTCTAAGATAGATCGTTTCAATATATATAAAAAAGTTTATCAGGAATATAAGGATATTTACACTTTACCTAATGGTAAACCTGATATTAGGAAGATTAAAAAAGAAGCTGTAGATAAACTTATAGCTGAATTAATAGTCAATAATGGACAAGAATTTGAGCAATATCCTGAATTAAGAGAAGAAACAAACAGATCGCTAGTTCGTAAATGGTGGACTTCTATACTTGACTTCATTAAAGGATTATATAGGGAGTCCAATATCTATATCTTTGATGAAGCTGCTAAGCAAATAATTGAAGGTGAAATAGGTACTGTTGAGGAAATGGTTGGAGAAGGTGTACTTTTCCAATTATCAGATAAACAGAAGGAAATTCAGGAAAGAATTAAACTTACTTCTGAAAGAGTAGAAAAAGTACAATCTAATGAAAAAGTAGATCCTATTCTGCTAGATAGTGAAGAAGCTAATAATTTCTATCGTATTAAGGATGATCAGGGAAATTGGACTAAAATTACCAGAAGGGTAACTGATAGGGTTAAGAACTGGTATAAAGAAAGATTCCCAGGCAAAGTATTCTCTAAATCGGAGCAAGAATTCAATGAACTTAAAAGACAATATGGAGTTCAAGGTCACCAGGACTTAGAAGAAATTCATTCCAGGTTCTATAATACTGATGGTACTAAGAGGGAAAACCCCTTAGAGAAGCCTAAAAAGTTCAATTTACCATCTCAGGATATGTATGATAAACTTGAGAAATGGTATACTGGATATATTAAATCTCTTCCTAAAGATACTTTAGTATTCTCAGAAGTTATTATTTATGATGAAAAGCAGAAAGAAGCTGGTACGATAGACTTTCTAGCTGTAGAACCTTCTGGTAAAACTCATATTCTTGACTGGAAGTTTATGAATGTTTCTGCTGATCAAGAAGATGTAGCTTGGTATAAACAAGGTGCTTATAATCTCCAGATAGGTAGATATAAGGATATTCTTAGGGATAATTATGGAGTTAAGGAATTTGGTCAATTAAGAGCAATTCCTATCATAATGAAATTTGAGTTTAAAAAGGATAAATCCCCTCAAATTAAAGGTATTGCTATTGGGAGCCTAGATACCTCAAAAATACAAGATCTCACTCTATTACCAGTTGCTGAAGAGTCAGAATCTACAGGATATGAAGCTTTGGACAATATTATAGGTAAACTTAATGCTCATTTAAAACAAGTTGCGAAGGAGAAAGTTACTTCTGAAGAAGAAAGAGAGTTTAAGTATGAACGAATGAGTATTATTAGTAAAGCCGTAAGGTTAGCACATATAACTCAAAATGTAGTACCTCTTATTGATGTTATTGAAGTAATGAGAAAAGAAGGAGATCGTATTTTAGGTGAATATACTACTACTTATAAAGATAGACCTGCTTCTTCTGAGGATAATACAGATTCAGAATTATCTGATTTCTCTGAGGAAATGAATGACTATATAAGTCTATCTAGAGGATTTGAAGAAATTAGTGATGATCTTGGAGATTTAATATATTCAGAAGGTCTTAAAGAAGAAGGATTAACCGAAAAAGAAATTACGCTTAGAAAAGGATTTTTAGATAAATTAAACACGGAATCTACTCAGTTACGAAAACTAAGGAAGAAAATACAGGAATCTTCAGAAGCATTTGCAGATAAACATATAGGTGAAAGAAATCTTGTAGTAAGTCTTCTTAAACCAGAAAAGATAGTTAAAGGTTTGGGATCTACATTTAGAGGAGTTTCAGAATTTGGGTTAAAAGCTGTTGATATTTTGGTAAAACTAGCTAGGTCTGCTCAAAATAAAGCTTCTGAATCTGCACTGAAAGAAATTCAAGAACTTATATCTATACGAGAAAAGTTATCAAAAAGAGGCAATATTAAAGAGTTAGCTAAAAGGGTATACGAAAAAGATGAGAAAGGTAATATAGTAAATAGAATAATTCGTCAATATCAGGTTAAGTTCTTTGAAGAAGTGGATAAGAAAGCCAAAGAAGGTGGAGATTTAAAATGGCTAAAGGACAATATTAATATAGAAGAGTATAAAAAAGAAGCTCAAGAAAAGATAAATAATAGAATTAAACAAATTAAACAAACTCCATATCCGGGATCTGATTCAGAAGTAGCTGACAGAGTAGAGGAAGAGATTCTAAAAACAAAAAGGTTATATGATATTACAAGACCAGATTTTATAGGATGGAATAATTATATAATTAAGAGACATCCTCTTGAAAAATGGGAATCTGAAGAATACAAATCTATTAAAAATGATTCAGATTTAATGGATTTGTACAAATTTATTGTTAAATATAATAATAAGGCCAAGGATATAGGCTATATAGCTAATAATATCTCATCTAAAACATTCTTACCTTTTGTTAGAAAATCTATGGCTGAGTCCCTATCTTGGGATTTTGGATTGTCTGTTATTAATAATTTTAATGAAAGTTTAAAATTAACAGCAGGGGATACAGGTTACGGATCTGTAAACGAAATTACAGGAGAATTAGAAAATAGTATACCAAAATACTATACATATGATTTTACTAAAAAAGATGGAGTAAATGACTATTCTGAAGTAAGTGATGAACTGTTTAAGAATTTAATCCTATATATTCAGCAGGTAGAAAAATATAAATATATGACCGAAATAGAAGGTCAATTGAAACTTGTAAAAACAGTTGAAGAGTTTAAAGGACATTTAAATACAGACAGATCTGGAAATGTAATTAGAGACTCTGCTGGAAATGTAGAAATACAAGGAAAAGGAGTACATGGAGGTAATTCTGAGAATACTAAAATGTTTGATGATTTCATGAGAGTTTTGGTTTATGATCAGAAATATGTATTAACTGATACAGATACTCCTTTAAATTTTGGTAAAATAACAGAATTTGTTAAGAAATCTATAAATAAAATAACAGGTAAGGAAGTATTTAAACCAGAAGAAAATCCTACACCCACTTCTTTATTTAAGTCAATGGATGCTATGAACAGAGCATTTCAGTTAAAAACATTAGGTTTTGATATCGTATCTGGAGCAGTTAACTTATTTGGTAGTAATATTCAAATAGCAACACAGGCTGGAAATTACTTTAAAGCTAGAGAATTTGCTAAAAATGAAGCTAAATTAATTGCACAAAAGTTTAAGAATGAAGAAGAAAAAGAGATTTTTATCCAACTCATTAATACATTTATGCCTTTAAAAGAAGATCCTGCTTATAAGTTATATAAAGAAGCCGGAATGACTGTTTTAACGAGGCAGAATTTAGGAGACATTCTTATGACATTTATGAGAGAGGGTGAACTTTTAGTAGAAAAAGCTGCCTTTTTGTCACTATTGGATAATGGTATGATTATAGATGGTAAAATAGTTAATATTAGAGAGTATGTAAAGTCTAAATATAGAGGTCAAAGAATAAATTCCTCTGATTTCAGAAGAATAAACCCATTGATTGAAAAGGAAGTAGAAGAGCTTAAAAACACACAATCTATAAGTAAAACTAGAAAATTAATAGATGGTAAGTTAGTAATTCCAGGATTAGATTTAACGAATAGACAAGAATTACAAAGATTAACCAATTTATCAAGAAATATAGCATCTAAAGCCACTGGTTCCCTAACTAAGGAGAATTTGAATAGAATGTCTATGTCTATATGGACTAAATCTATGATGGTATTTAAAAATTGGATTGCACCTCTTGCATTTACTAGATTTGATGAATTTAGAAAAGTAGCGGATGATTTTACAGTTGTAGTAGGGGAAGATGGAACTACTACTGGTGAGAAATATGATATTGGTAGATTAAGGCTTTTGGGTTATGTTTTAACCTTTAATATATTTAAAGGTACGCAAAACCTCATAAATATCATGAAATTGACTGAAAAGGGTATTCAGGAATTGGATATAATGTTTGAAGACTTTAAAGCTAAATATGAGCTTCAAACTGGTGAGAAATTGAATATAACCAGAGAAGATTTTATAGATCTGATAAGAACTAATCTTCGCAATCAATTAAAAGAACTAGCTATACTAGCTGGATTAATGGGAACAATGTTATCTCTAGGATTTATAGCTCCTGATGATGACGAGGACAAGGCAGCTAAGAATGCTCATAGATATGCTTTAAAAGTGGTAGATAAGTTTGTTTCTGAACTATCCTTCTTCTACAATCCTGATGAGTTAAGAAGTATTCTTACAGGAGGTATATTCCCTGCTCTAGGATTAGTTAATGATTTTGAACGATTTATGCATAATTTCTGGCTTGAAATTACAGGATTGGATTATAACTCAGAAACTTCCTATGATGAGGTTAGAAAAAAGGCACAACCTATAAAGTATGCAATGCGAATGTTTCCTATATCAAAACAATTAGTTACTTATTTATCTATAATGAGCGACAGCTTCGCAAAAGATTTTGACGTAACTATACCTAAAGAATCTAATCGTTAATAGCTATATTAAGTAGCAAATTTATTCGAAAATGCTTGTTTTTGTCATAAAAAATGTATATTTGTAATTTAATAAGAATATGAGAGTAGCTGAAATTTGTCCGAATTGTGCAACATATATCAATGCGGCATGTATTATATATAATGGTGATTATCTGAAAGCAATAAATGCTTCCCCATTAGATTCATTGGATATTATTCTTGAATCAATTAATGATTCATTTGGAGCTATACCTGGAAGTGGTGTTCCTACAAATATTCCATCTTTTTATGGTCAATTTTATATTGATAGTGGAACATCTCTATATATAGGATTATCCGATACAATCCCAAATTGGGGATTTGTTGGTACAATAGTTACTACGACTACTACAACTAGTACATCAAGTACTACTACAACAACTACTACAACACCTTAATGAGAATCACTTGTAACGATACTGGATGCCCTGTTATCCTAAGTTCAGAGTGCGTATTTTATGAAGGATCTGCTTTGCCAGAAACTGGAATAAATACAAACGATAGCTTAGAAATAGCTCTTCAAAAGATTGAAGAAGCTATAGCTAATATTGAAGGCGGAGGCGGTGGTGGAGATGCTGTTTGGGGTCTTATTGAAGGGGTAGTAACAGATCAAACCGATTTAATGGTTTATTTAGCTGCTAATTATTTAACTCCTGCTCAAGCAGCAAGTATATATGTACCTTTAGCCAGAACTATTACTATTAATGGTGTAACTCAATCATTAGCAGCCAATAGAACCTGGACTGTTGGCGGAGTTACGTCTGTAACTGGAACTCCTGATAGAATAACTATAGGAGGTACAGCTACTGATCCAATTATAGATATAGCTTCTACTTATATTGGTCAAAGCTCAATTACTACTCTTGGTACAATTACAACTGGAACTTGGCAAGCCTCTGTTATAGGATCTAATTATGGAGGAGCTGGTGCTATAAATGGCCTTTTAAAAGCTGATGGCTTAGGGGTAGTTTCTCAAGCTATACCTGGAGTTGATTATAGTGCTGCCAGTAACTTACTAATTCAGTCATTTACAGGAGATGGTGTTGAAGATACATTTACTGTTACAAATGGAACGATTCAACAAATTTTAATTGTTGAAATTGGAGGTATAATTCAGAGATTGAGTACAGATTATACAGTAAGTGGACAAGACATCATATTTGCAGATGCTCCAGATGCTGGAGTTATTATAACAGTTTACTATTTTGAGGATGTTTTAGTTTCTGCTCCTGTATTTAATGCGGACATAACTGTTACTTTATCTGGAGGAAAAACGTTAGGAAAATATACAAATGGACAAACTATACCTACTTTAGGTAAAACAATCCAACAGGTTTTAGAAGATATAGCAATCGAGTACATCTTCCCTACATGGAACTCCTTCTCTATTACAGGTCAAGCAACTACTGTAGAAGTTGGAACAACTTTATCAGGCTCTAAAACATTCACTTGGAGTATAAATAACAATTCAGGTATTGTTACTACCATTGATTTGTATGATAATACTGCTGCTGCGACATTACTAGCAGGAACTCCAAATGATGGATCTCAGGCACAAACTATTACTACTATTCAATTAAACAGTAATGGGGCTACTCAGTCATGGAAAGGTATTGCGAATAACGTATCTCCAGCAGGAACTATAAACTCATCCAACTTTGTTGTGACTTCCAGATTCTATTATTTCTATGGCCCTAGTGCTTCTTCACCAGCTAATAGTGCTGCTGTGAGAGCACTTCCCTCTAGTGCTTTTAGAATAGGAGCAACATCTTTTACATTAAATACAGGAACTACTCTTACAAAATTTGTAGTAGCTTTACCTCCTTCAATAACAATAAGTTCTGTTATAGATACATCTGCACTAAATGCAAACATTACCTCAGATTACGTACTTACTGGTACAGTAAATGTATTGGATGCTGGAGGAACTAACAGATCGTATAATATATATGAAATGAATATAGGAGCACCATATGCTTCTTCACATGCACATTTAATAACAATATCTTAATGGCAACTTCTAAATTACAATTACCAGGAGGACTTAGAACAGTCAATGGAGTTCCAGATATTGCTAAATATTGGAATAATAATGATACTCCCTATACTAGTACTGCTCAAGTTTTGTCTGAAATACCTATTGGTATTAGACATACAGGATTAAAAGTACAAGTGCTAACTGATGAATACTGGTGGCCTACTACTGGTGGAGTAACTGATGGTGAACTTGTTTTATACTCTCCAGGTGGCGGTGGATATTATCAAACTATTGAACAGGATGGGACACCTTTAACACAAAGAGCAACACTTAATATACTTAATGGTCTTACTGCTAGTGATGTAGGTGGAAAAACTCAAATTGTTTTTGGTGGATCACTTACAGCTAACACTGATTTAGTTATTGGAAGTGGACAAAGATTAAGATTTTTGTTTGATGGTATAGCTAGTAATGGTAATGTTATCATATCTCATATCAATCCTAATGCTCCTACTTTTTCAGTTTCTAGCCAAGATGATCCTCTTACAGCCAATGGTGGATTAACTATTGGAATTGTATCAGTCAACATGAGTTGGACTGATTATACAGGAACAGGTGCTACTAATATAATAATTGCTAATATTGATGGAGTTACTCTAAATAGTTTAGATGGAGATGATGGAGATACTACTCTTTTGGTAGCTAGTACTAATTTTCAGATAAGTTCAACCTACGCTACATTTGCTGGAGCAATTTATGATCAAGATTATTCAGCAAATTATACCAACAGATCACTTCCTGATAAACAATATGGGGATACTCATATAGGTGGACAAAATGTAAATTCAAATGTAACATCTCCTACTTCGGGAGAAGATGGATATGTTATATCTTGGAATGATAGTAATCAAGAATATGAGTTAATCCCACCTCCTAGTGGAGGAAGTGGTTTAACAATAGGTACAACCTTAATTTCTTCAGGAACTAACACTAGAGTATTATTTAACAACGCTGGTGTATTAGGAGAATATAGTATAAGTGGAACAGGTAATGTAGCAATGACTACATCTCCAGTTTTTACAACTCCAAACCTAGGAACACCATCTGCCATTACCTTAACTAATGGAACAGGACTTCCAGTAGCAGGTATTACTGGATTAGGTACAGGTGTAGCTACATTTTTAGCAACACCATCATGGACAAACTTCAACTCCATGATTACAGGTACTGCACCTTATCGCGGCCTCAACGGAACGTACACATATACAGGAGCTGTAACGGATGTCATCACAACAACCAATAGTCAAACGTTCTCTTCATCATCATTAGGTACATCTGTAACGCCTTCTATTATTGCTGTTAATCCTACAGCCGCATCGGCTGGTGCGCAGCAATATGGCCCAACACGTAGAACAGGTGGCCAAGGATGGAAGACGCAAGCTACAGCAGGTAGTCAGCCAGTATGGTATGATGAAACGGTGGTTCCAGTGCAAGGCGTAGTGAGTCCAACTGCAATTTATCAATTACGTTCTTATACAAATAGTGTAATCACTAATATGCAATTCGATCTTAATTCGGATGGTGGAAGATTTGAGTTACTTGCAAGTGGTATAAGATTAAGAACATCAGGTGCAGGAGTAGGAGGACTATCATTCTCTGGTTCTGCCCCAACAGGAGGTAGAATAGATTATGGTGGAGCTTTTGCTATAACTTCTGCAAGTAGTGGATCTACATTATCTATACAAGCAGGTGCTCTTTCTGGATCTAGCGGTACTGTTTCAGGGGTTACTATTGGTAATCAAACATCAGTGGCTATGTCTAGTGGTACATTATCCTATAATGTATTAAGTATATTTGACAGTCCATCAGCTATTAACAACACAGGAACTTATACAGGGGATTTTGTTGCTATTAATTTTAACCCAACGATCACTTCTTTAACTGGTACTACTTTATATGGATTAAAAATAGTACCTTCTCAAGCGGTTAATGCTTTTGGTCAATCATCCGCAACCGCAACTATAGATATAGCAGGTTCAAGTACTACTAAAGCATCTTTAAGAATACGTCCTGGTACAGCACCATCATCTCCAAATGATGGAGATATCTACTATATAGATACAAATGATAGACTAATGTTTTACAAGAACGCTACTGCTTCTGAATTTTTATCTGCAAGTGCAGTTACTACTGAAGTAGTTGTTTCAGATACAACGTTAACTATTACTTACAACGGAACAACATATAAATTATTAGCAAGAGTATAAATGGGTTATATAAATAGACAAATAGGATGGTCACCAGAAGAAATTGAATATCAAAAATTTCTAAAAAACTTGAAAAAGAGAAATCAAGGATTTGGAAAAACAATTATTCCTGATCCGAGTACTCCATCAGTGTTTGATGATATTTTAGGACATTGGGATGCAGATACCTTTACAGGAACTTCTGGATCGTATGTATTAACTGATAAATCAGGTAATGGTCATCCTATGACACAAGCTGCGGGTACTATAACTCCTGGAACATCGACTAATGGAAAACCTAGAATGGTTGGAAACGCTACTGCAAGATTTACTTGTCCTTTAACGATGAAATCATGGCCTTTAACAGTAGTTACAGTTTTTAAAAGGACTGCCGCAGCTACTTGTGGATTTTTTGGTCACACTGGTACAACTCCATATAATTCAATGTGGGTTGGTTATGAATCATCCAATAGTTTCAGGATATATAATACAAATAGTACAGCTAATACAACAGCAGAAGCTGGAACTACTTCTTGTTATATTGCAAGAATAGGATATGGATCTAGAATGTCAATCCTTAATGGTATCGTTTTAAATGATTGTCAATTGGGTAGTATTGTACAGACTGGATTAGTAACTACAACCATAGGTACAGAGTATCGTGGACTTAATGGTGAGTGGCAAAGAACATATGTTTGGGATAGAGAATTAAGTTTGATTGAAATGGACGAAGTTCATACTAAGATTAATGAAGATTTTGGAACAGCTATTCCTTTATTTTCTTCATATCCTACATCAAATGTAGTTCTGATCTTTGGTGACAGTATGATAGGCGGAAGATCTGCCAGAGGAGCAAGTGATGTTAACGTACCTGTTGAATATAGAGGTGCTCAAACTAATGTGGATATTTGGTACGGAACCCCTGCCAATAATTTTGGTACTGCATGGAATGACTTTAATTTAACAAATAACAATAATCAACTTAATGACCAGTTTGCAGGAACTAGTACTTATTTTGGTCCTAATGTATCTTTAGGTAAAGAATATGTTGATAGAACGTCTAATTCTATCAATATCATGCAATCTTCGACAGGTAGCGCTGGTCTTAGTAAAATAGGAAGTAATGCTTTCTTTGACCCTTTTGATAATTCTTTAACTCAATTAAATCCAGCAAGAGGTTATGGATCTTTTATGAAGAATTATTGGAAATCTTTTTCAGCTTTACAAGCTAGTGGAACAATACCATCTATTAAAGGAATTATAATAGGTTTAGGTACAAATGATGCTGTGAATCAAACGGCAGCAGATAATTTTGCTATACAGGGTAATTTATTAATACCCCAACTAAGAAGAGAGTTAGGCGTAAGTGCTGATGACTCAAAAATAATTTGGTTGAGAATGCATATAGGAACTACAGGAGGTACTTACGAAACAATTATAAGAACTAAAACTGCTGAAATAGTAGCAGCCAATCCAAATTGTGTGATGGTAAGTGACGATGCTTACAGCTTTGTAGATGGAGTACATTTAAATGCAGCGGGAAATATTGGTATTGGTTCAGATTTATCTACTTATCTATAAAGTCAAAATATGAGAAACGATACTAGATATACTCAATTTGAAGACATTTCAGCAGATTCTTTTTTAGGAAGATTAACTAGTGATGGTCCTGCCATTGTACTAAGTGCAACTGAAGCAACATCATTACTAGATGTTTTTACTTCAACAGATAAAGGATTAGTTCCATTTTCTGGAGGAGGAACTATTAACTTTCTTAGAGCAGATGGTACTTGGGCTGTTCCTCCTGGAGGGGGTAGTATTTCTGATGGTGACAGAGGAGATATTACTGTATCTGGATCTGGTTCTATTTGGACTATTGATTCTGGAGTTGTAACATTTGCAAAAATGCAAAGTTCTGCTTCTGGATTAAGTGTAATAGGTAGATCATCTAATTCAGGGGGTGTCTTTGCAGAAATAGCAGCAGCTTCAGATGGAGGGGTATTAAGAAGATCAGGCACTTCTATAGCATTTGGAACTATTGGTACGTTAGGTATTGGAGATAGTCAAGTAACATATGCAAAAATTCAAAGTGTTACATCAGCTAGAATTCTAGGAAGATATACTGGAAGTACTGGTGTAGTTCAAGAAATTACAATAGGATCAGGACTAACACTTGACAGTGGAAGTGGTGTTTTAACATCAACTCCAGTGTCTGATGGAGATAAAGGTGATATTACAGTATCATCCAGTGGCGCTACTTGGACAGTAGATTTGAGTATAAATAAAGCTTGGAGTGGAGTTCAAAGTTATGTAGATAATGGATTTAGGTTATTTAATCCTGCAAATACATCCTCATATAATTTTAGAACTAGTGCTATTGCAGCCAATAGGGATGTAACATTACCTTTATTAACAAGTGCTGACACTATAGTTTTTAACGATTTTACAGCTACTTTAACTAATAAAACATTAGGAACAGGAACAGTATTTTCAGTTATACCTGTTATAAATGATGGTATAACTTTCACATTTAATCCTAATGCAACCTTATCTGGAATTAATGTTGGTTCTCATGCAAGTGATCCTTCTTCTCCTAATAATGGAGATATATACTACAATTCTACTTCTGATGAATTAAGAGCTAGAATAGCAGGTTCTTGGATAGCACTTGGAGCAAGTGGAGGTACAGTTTCTGGTAGTGGAACTGCTGGTCAAATAGCATATTGGACTGCTGGATCTATTATTTCTTCTGAAGCTGGATTTGAATATGATTCTACTAATAATAGAATGATAGTCCCAACTATAAGAGGGACTGCTGGTACATTTACGTTAGCTTCTAATAATGGTACGGGTGCTTTTATTCAATTAACGGATGCAGGTGCTTTTAATAGTAGTAGTACATCTATAAATTTTATTACAGGTTCTAGTAGTTTATCACTAGCAACAGGAGCAATTGGAATATATTCTGCTTCAGTAGATATTGGTAATTTAGCTACTAATATCATGAATTATACAGCAGCATCTAACAGGTTAAGATTCCAAAGAGGAGGTGTTTCACCAGTTAACCATGTCATAGCAGTTACTTCTGGAGATGCAACTACTAATGACGGAGATTCTATATCATTACAAGGAGGAAATGCTTACACTGTATCTGGAAATGGAGATGGAGGAAACATAACACTAACTTCTGGTGAAAGAAGAACAGCCGGATCTGGAGTTGATGGTAATATTATTTTAGATCCATTAACAGGTAGTGTACTTGTTAATACTGTAACTGGTGCTGCAAAATTACAAGTAAAAGGAGGGGGTACAGGTAGCTCTGCTACTTTCCTAACTCAAAAATCAGATAGTACTCAAACATTTGAAATTGTTGATAATGGTAATGTAGGTATAGGACAAGGAACTTATGGTAGTGGAGTAGGTGTGGTTAGTATTGCTGTTGCAACAACACCTCCTTCTTCTAATCCAACAAACTCTATTGTTTTGTATGTAAAAGATGTAGCAGGTACAGCAGAATTATATACCAAATCAGAAACAGGATCAGATGTATGTTTATCAGGTTTATTCGATCCATTAGTTGTAACAGGAACATCATTAACTTTAGATGATGATGACCATCGTGGTAAATTTATATATTTTACTAATGGTAGTGCAATTACAGTTACTGTTCCAAATACATTAAAAATTGGATTTACTTGTGTTCTTATGCAAGATGGAGGAGGGACAGTATCTATAACTGGATCAGGAGGAACTACAATTAATGGTAAAACTAGTACAACTGGGCAATACGACTCAATCGGTCTTTTACACTACAAAGACACAGACGTATATTTTGGAAGATGATAGGATTTAGAAGCATATCGTCAATGACAGGTCCATATTCTGGACCATTTCCACCTGATCCTGAAGATGGTACACTTGTTGCTAAACAATTAGGTGGAGGTACAGGTGCTCCTAATGGATTTTATCAATGGTTACCTGATAATTATTCTCTTACAGGAATACAAACTTATCCATTTATACTATGGTTACATGGCTCTGGAGGAAATGGTAATGGTACTTCACAATTAGGGAATGTCTTAAGTAGTGATGGGGGTGGAGTAGCTAATATTCTTAATAGTGGAGGTTGGAATGGTAAACAAGGATCTGAAAGGTTTATTGTATTAATGCCACAATGTCCAAGTAGCCAACAATGGCCAGGAGGATATTATTCTAACGGAGGAATTAGTCAAATTACAGTATTCAAAGATTGGGCCAAGACATATTATAGAATAGATACTAATAGAATGTATGTAATGGGGCATTCTATGGGAGGTAAAGGTACTTATGAAGCTTTAGCTTTAGATAATGCTAGTAATGAATGGGCTGCTGCTGCTCCTATATGTACAGCAGGATCTACTTATCAAATGGGTCAGGGGGCTGGAAATACAGATAGACCTCTTCATTGTTTCTATAGTAGTAATGATAGTTTAGATGTTGAATTATCTGTTTATAATGGATATATTGATACGGTTTCTACCGCTTCTCATGATGTTGTTGATATGGCTAATGGTCATAATCCAACAAGAGCTTGTTCACCAACCTATTATACCCCTAATGTATACTCTAAATTACTAACTCATAGTTTATAATAACAAATATTTTAGATTATTATTGCTTTTTTAATAAAAATTAATTATAATTGCAGATTAAAACCAAATTAATTATGATTGAACTTAAAAAATACGAATTAGAGCCAGTTTTGCTTCAAATTACTACTTTCAAACAAAATGTAGAAAATGGTCCATATGCTCCGATATCCGGACTTATGTTAGAAAATTTACCTTTAAAAGAAAAAAGAAAGCTCCAAAAAATTCAAAAGAAAGTACTTGAGTCGTATCAGGAGCTTTTAAAAGATGCTGCCTCTATTAAAGAGGAGCTAAAAGATAATAAGGAAGAACTTGAAAAAGAGACAAAAACTCTTCTGGAAGAAACAGTTAAAATTGATCTCGAAAAAGCATCTTTAGTAGTTATAGATGAAATTAAGTCATCAGTAATATATAACTTCGATTTAATCGAAAAAATAGCAGAATAATGAAAGAATTAACTACCCCAACAGGCTTTAGATATAAATTATGGGATGAGGCAGGTAGTGATTCTCCTATCATTTACTATCTATCTGGAATGGATGAGAATATTAATAATAGTATTTTTGTCAGCCAGTTTGTACCTTCAATTAAAGACAGATTTAATATAGCTATTCCATATTTTGTATCTGGAAGATCTGGATGGGAGTGGTTGATTAATGGAGAAATGGCAGAGGTTTACTTCAATAAGTACTTCCGAAGCACCATATCATTTGATGGTAGGATGTTCTCTACTGGATGGAGTGCAGGAGGAACTTATGATCCTAAAGCTATTTTACTAAATAATCCTTCAGGTCCTCTATTAACAGGGTTTGTTATTTGTGCAGGAAGTGGTGACGATTATCATGGTATTACATCTATAATTAATAAAGTACCAGTTAGGCACTATCATGGTGATAAAGATGGGTTTAATACATCAACTGGTAAATATTCTGGACCAAATAATTATGAACTTGGTAAGAAAACAGCTATTTCCTGGTATGGACTTAGGGATGTAAACGAAGATTCTCCTGATAATTTATGGTCTGGTTTTTGGACAATTAGAGGAGGTAATCATTCAAGTGCTCCTCAAAAAGCCTATAATCCAAGTGGTGACTTAGCTAATTGGTTGTTATCGCAAGGACAATCTAATCCTATACCTGAACCAGATATAGTATTAACTGAACCTTTTAAAGTAAAAGATGGTACAGTTTCATCTGTTGGTTCAGATGGAAAAACCTATAAATGGTCAATAATTACCTAAAAATATGAAAAACTTCTTAAAAAACATCATTATTCACTGGAAAACCACAACCTCTGCTGTTATCTTAGCAGTACTTACTTTTATGTTATGGGATGGCGACATTACGGTGGAACAATGGGTCATAGGTACTGGTGCCCTTGGTACTGTTATAGGAGTTTTAGCTAAAGATTGGGATAAAACAGATCAACAATGAATATAAGATTTCCTTTATTATTCATTGCAAGTATAGCTATACTATCACTAGGATCATCTTTTAATCCAGGTTATGGGTTTATTGATGGTAATTGGGTAGCATGGCTGGCTTATAGTATAGTTCTTCACGAACTAGCTACTTGGCAAGCAATAAATCATTCTAAAAAAATAGAAAAAGGAATATGGATAACTCACTGGAAAGCTAATATAGTAAGATCTGTATTTATTATAGGACTTCCTTTTCTATATCATGCTTATAATTATAATCTTATTAAGATAACTCAACTTATTCTTATGGGAATACCTTATTTTGGTATTCTATTTAATCTAAAGTTGAATAAGTTAAGGGGATTAGATTGGGATTATGTAGGTAAGAATGACAAAAAAGATGCCCTCACAGATCGAATTTTCTCAAAAATTCCTTATGGGGGAAAGTTGTTATTCATGTTACAACTAGTTATGCAAAAGATATTTGTTTATCTGTATATATTTAAATAAGACCCTATTAATTTAAATAAAATGACACCAGAACAACAATTAGCTAAAATGGAAAAAGAAGTGTCCTCGTTAAGTGGAAAAGTTGATACTATCCTTCAACTTGTCCAAAAAATGGATGTTGGTTTGTATGGAGATGAAAAAAATAAACATACTGGTGTTATAGAGAAGCAAATTCTTTTAGAGCAGGAGATAGAGAGCTTAAAAGAGAAAATTGAAGTTCTTAACAAAAGAAATAGTGAACAAGAATTAGCCTATAAAACTAAAAAGTCCTTTAAAGATGAATTAATAGAGTATGCCAAAGAGCTTGGTAAATGGATTATAAATGGAGTGGTTGTATACCTTGTTATTAAAGGTATTGTAAGTCCTGAAGCTCTTTTAAAACACTAATCTTATGAAAGCAGTTACAGTTATAATAATGTTAGTTATAGTATTTGTAGCTGTTTTTGTTATTTCTGAAGGGTCTAGAAGAAGAGATAAAGAGTCTTATACTAGTATTATAAAAGAAAGTAATAAAAGGGAGAGAGTTCTTAGGCTGCAAGTAGATAGTTTAAAATCTGTATCTCTTAAATTGAAAAAAGAGTATAATGACTTGAAACAGAGCTATACAGAAAACAAGAATAAATTATCTGAAATCAACAAGAAGTATGAAAAAATTCGTAATTCTAAGCCTGTTCCTTATACTGACAAGCAAATTGATAGCATCCTCAACAGATACTATCCCAGACCCTAATAGAATAGTAGGTATACAAGCTTGGAAAGTATATAGTTTGATACATGACAAAAAAGCTTATGAGCAATGTAAGATATTAGCTGATAGCCAAAAAGTTCAATTATTTTTAGCAGATAGTTTAATAACTAAAGGAGAGGGTAGAATAATTGTTCTAGAAGAAGAAAATAAAGCTCAGGCTGGTATAATTGTAGAAAATAATACACAGTTTGACTCAATGAGAAGTAAGAAAAATGGTCAAATTAAGAAACTAACAGGAATAGTTATACTTGAGACAGTACTAATAATTTTAATTATAATATAATATGGCACAGGAAATAGGCTGGTCAATACAAGATAAACTCTTGTATCAAATTAAACAGGAGATAAAGAAAAATAGACAATCTGCTGTCACAGTAAATACTACAACAACTACACCGTAAGCTAATAATTAATGAAAAAACCAATATTAATTACTTGCCAACCGGATGATCAGTATTTTCTATGGCAGAATCATGTATATATAGAATCTTGTCTAGATGTTGGTTTTGAAGAAGATAAAATTCATATACTTCTCTATAAACCTATAGACAGACCTTTTAATAAGAATTGGACAAAATTAAAAGAATTATATCCTAAATTAAATCTTCATTTATATGAAGATAAAGGAGTTGGAGATTATCTTGGAATATACATTCCTATATTAAGACCTCATATTCTCTGGCAGCATTTTGAAAAGTTCCCAGAGCTTGAAAAAGAAACAATTATATACACAGATTGTGATATAGTATGGACTAAAACTCCAGATATAGCACATCTTTTGGAGGACTCTGCTCATTATATGAGTAATGCTGCTTCTTATATGAATTATTCTTATTTTGAAAGAAAGAATACTGAGGTATTAGAGTATAAAAAAGAAGACGTAAAAACAAGAGATTTTCTAGCAGAAATATGTTCTATTGTAGGATTAGACAAGAAAATTGTTGTAGAAAATGATAACAATATCGGAGGAGTTCAATATGTCCTTAAAAATGTAACTGCTAGTTTCTGGAAGAAAGTTGAAAAAGATGTTCTTCTCATAAGACAACATTTATTAAACATTAATAAGGAGTTTTACGAGAGCGAAAATAAGGGTATTCAAAGTTGGTGTGCTGATCTTTGGGCTGTAATATTCAATCTCTGGGCAAAAGGAGATACAGTAAAGATAGTTCCAGAGCTAAACTTTACATGGAGTTCTGATCCAATTAGTAAAATTAAGGAAACCTCAATTCTTCATAATGCAGGATTAACATCTCCATTTCACAATGGAATACCTGTGATGTATAAGGCTAAGTATATTAATGGATTAAATCCATTTAAAGATGTTCATCTATATGAAGTATATAGTGATCCTGAAAGCAAAACATTAGCAAACTATTACTATCTTCAACGTATGTTTGATGTATATAATAAATATAGGTTAGAATATTAAACAATTAATTTTTAAAAATAAATGGCAACAAATAGAAAAGATTTACGTGCTTGGGTACGCTATGACGGAAGTGGTCGTGTAGTAGCAGGATCATTAATCCTTCGTAAAGATAAACCTAAAGTAGGTCAATGGACTGAAGTTAGATCATATGAGTGTTGTGATCCTCAGTTTCCGACTACAACTAGTACAACAACAGAAGAAGCTTAATGAAGGTTAGAGGTCCAGTTGATGATTCTGTAAAAAGAGTTTGTAAGGTTTGTAATGTAGAAAAACAATTAAACACTGAATTCTCATACAGATCTGGATTCGATCTCTATAATCATTATTGTAAAGATTGTGATAATAGAAGACGAAGATTAATTCGTGCTGGACTTCCACTTCCAGAAGAATATCTAAATCTTACTAGGAGAAGTAAGAAGAAGATAGTCTTTGAAAACAAACCTTATCGAAAGACTCATTTTTACAATCGAAAAAGATTAGATTTTAAAGCGCACGATAAGAAAAAAGGATGGGAATGTGACTTAACTCCAACATTCATTGAAAGCTGCTACAACTCCAATTGTACTTATTGTGGTTATCCATCTTGTACAATAGATAGAGTAGACAATGAAATTGGTCATATCATGACTAATTGTGTACCAGCCTGTTATGAGTGTAATACTGCTAGGAATAGACTATTTTCTTTTGAAGAGATGAAAATATTAGGAAAAGTTATAAAAGAAATTAAAGATAATCGAATAGATTATAATCCTAATACAATATTTCCAAGAACTGTATATGAAAATCAACTATAAGTATTTTCCTGAAGTCATTCCGGATAATGAACAGATTTTCATTGCTAAACTTATTGGTACAATTGAATCAGTAGATGAGTTATGTTGTTTACAGATATCAAAACTTCCTACTTCCTATCATTTTAGGATAGCTCCATCTATTCCAAAGTACAATAACCTCCTTTTACAGGAGGTTTTAAACTTTCATAATTTATTTGGTATAAAACTTGATCTTTCAAAGTCAATTAAAACTAGTGGAGTTCTTGCTTTTCATATAAATTTATCATAGGTTTGTATATAAATTAAACCAATGATATATGGAAATTGTAAAAGAAAATAAACCAGTTTATTCCCCTGAAAAGAAATATAGTTGGAAGGGAAATGATGAGTTTGTAATTAACGGAGCAGAACTTAATTTTATTCTGAACTCTGTCAGGAAGATACTTCTTTCAGATCAAGCTCAAAATATCTTCATGTTAGAAAAAGCTAATTCAATGTTAGAAGGTATAATGTCTAAAGCAGTAGCAGATGGAAAGATTAAAGAAGTTGAAGAAACAAAAGCCCCTTAGTTAGGGGCTTTTTTTATTACTAATAATTTTCTATCTTTCTCTAGTGATACTTTAGATATATCTTTTTGATGATGAAATAACTCTCTTATTGTATCATAAACTTCTCTTCCTTTTGCTTGTTTACAATGTAAATCTTCTATAATGTAATATCCACCTTTTTTAACTCTTGGATATAACATTGTAAAACTAGTTAAAATATCATTTATTTTATGACTACCATCATCTATAATAATGTCATATTCATGTGGATGAGTAATTATTAATGATGATAAGTTATTTTGATCTCCTTGATCTCCTATAAAAATAGATACATTCTCCTCTTCAAGCTTTCTAGCATCTGGATTTATATCCATTCCTACAAACTTAAGATCAGAAAAGAAAGACTGCCACATTTTTATTGATGTACCTGGAAATCTTGGGTCCATTACACCTATTTCTAGCATTCTAATAGGATTATCTTGCCAGAGATAGAATAAAGAAGAATATACCTCTGTATATCCATGAGCTTCAAAGTGCTCATTTCCTCTATCATTTCCTAGTTTATTAGCTATTTCAGTAAGTGTATCCATATTAGTTGTGTACGTATAGAACTTTATTTATCTTAAATATATGATAATCTCTGAACTTTTTCTTAAAATCTTCAACAAATTCACCATCTGCTGCGTATCCTGAACCTAGTTTTATTTGTTTGGCTAAATCAGTTTTAACCGCAAAAGCACCAATATCTATCTGTCCATTAGCAGGAATACATTTAAAATAAGAATAATCAAAACTATTATGCACCATATCCCAATAGACCATACCTGGAGAACCTTTTAACTCTTTTTTAAGTTCTGAAACAAAAGTAGGGACATAATAATTATCATCTCCTGTCATAATAATATAATCAGCTTTACTATTTTGTTTACCTAATTCCCTAGGAGTATGTCCAAAATCCTTACTTCTTTGGTTAGTAATCATAAAACTGATTCGTTCATCCTCAAAGCTGGATATTAATTTAGAGGTTTTCTGAACCACATCAGAATAAGCATAATCATCTATTACTACTACAGCAGTCCATTCTTTATCAGTTTGAGCTACTAAACAAGATAAGATAACTTTAAGTTCATTATCTCTATTCCAGGTAGGGATTATAAATTCAACAGTTTTACTCATTTTTTAGTTTTAAAAATCTAGAATTCTTATTTTTATTTAATATTGATCTTAGATTAGAGTATCCTATTCCTATAGAAGAAGATAATTCCAGAATTGAATCATAAAATATGCCTGTTTCTAAATCAAGAACTTTAGTGCAAATTCTCTCTAACATTTTTGGACCATGTTTCTTCCCATAGAAGCCATTATTTTCACCTTTCTGATTATTATTTTGTCTTATTTTTTGTTTACTTTCTTCAGAATGAGTTTTACCATAAAATGGATTGTTTTTACCAGAAGTAGCTCTACTTATCTTTAATTTTACTTCATTAGAATGTTTATATTCGTTTTTTATTCTAGTAGATATGAATTTATCTACGACTTCCTTAGGTCTTTTTCTACCCTTTAAAATATTTCTTATTTTATCTCTATGTTCTTTGGTTCTTTCATATACTACTCCATTACCTCCTTCTCCACCATCTGTCATATTAGCTAATATTCCTGTATTTATATTTATTCTTCCATAAAGCTTAATAAATTCTTTCTCTTTTTCATTAACTTCATCAAAACTGATATTATCAAATAAAATTTCTACTTCATATTCAGTTTTATTTACTATCTTTTTCCAAATATTGTTTCTATCACATTTTTCATGTGCTCTATTATAATCATCAAAAGAAGTAGTACCTCCAATTCCTATATAAAAAGGTTCATTTTTGTCTAGTCTTATATGGCGATATAAATAACAAGTGTTCATTTTTTCCTATATTGATTTAGGAGTTTTACATAATCTCTATTCCATTTTGGTTTCAAGTAAATTCTACCTGTTGGTACTTTTCCCTGTAATCTCATGTTTTCTAAATAATTAAAATTTCTTTCAATTATATTTAATCTTCCAGGATGGTCAGTTCCTTCACCGCTCTGATGAAAATTACCTAAACCCTCTTTACTTTCAGGAGTTGCCCATCTGTAGAACCAACTAGGATTCTCAGGTTCAGCATGAACTACCTTTTTAGGATCTAAAGCTCTAATAGTATCCGTTAAAGTAGTATCTCCTCCAGCATTCATAATTGGACTTTTACCTATATCCAACCAAGCTTTCTTACTATAGACTATTCCACTATTACCTATCCATCCTACATCTGTAATATTAGGTTCATTATAAAATACTCCTTTTTTCCAGTGCAGTAGGTTAGTATCCTCTTTAAACCATTCCTTAATATTAGTTAAATGCCAAGGCATGGCAATATCATCATCATCCCATACAGCAAAGATATCACCAGAGCACTGCTCTAGTGCAAAGTTCTCCTTATCCCCTATAGTAGGGAAAATCTCCTTGGAATTGAATATTTTTACATTAGGATGGTCATAAATAAGAGTTTGATGAGGATAGTCGTTAACTATAATAAGTTCTGACTCTTCATGCCCTTCTGCCTGTAAAAAAGAATAGAGTGCTTCTTCTAACAGATGCACTCTACCCATTGTAATCATTTTACAACTAATCATCCCATGTATGCATTATATCGAATGATGATACTGATAATACATCTTTTCCCTTAAGTTGGAATTTAATTCCTCTTTGGAATCCTTCAGGGGAAATAAATACTTTATCACCTATCTTAAAAGTAAACCCGTTTGTAGTAAGTGGATTTTGATTAACTCCTTCACCAATACCTATAATTACCAATGATTCTAAGGTTTTAATATAAGCCTCTTTCAATTCATTTTGAAGCTCCGGACTAATACTAATTTTACTTTCTGGAGGTGCTGGTAGTTCTAGATATACCCTATTTCCGTGTATTTTCATATTTCAATATTGGTTAGTTTATAAAATCTAGCTCCATCTTCTGGAGACAAAATAATCTCAGATTGTACAGTTTCTCTAACATTCTTATATCCATTAAACTTATTAGTTTTAGTATTGATATCAGGTTTCTGAGTTACTCTTTCATTAAAATCATCCAAAATAACAATAACTGATCCATCAGTATGAGTTACTGAACGGATCACCTTATTAATATTAAATGAATCAATATACTCATTAAATTGTTGTTCTTTACCTTCTACTTGTACAGGTTTAGGTTCTTTACGGGTATAAAAAAATTGGTTTCTATTCATATTTATTATTTATATGTTTTTGTGCTTCTGTAATAGCAATTGATGCTAATCTTTTTACTTCTGGATCTGAAACACTATTTCTAATATCATTTATAGAATCAATAATGTCAGCATATGCTTTTTTAAGTTGATCTACTTTTGAATCTTTACTAGGATTAAAGTTCAATCCTACTGCTTTCTCACCATAAGTGAGTTCTCTTGTTACTTGGTTTTCCATGTTTATTCTATAATTTTTACGTATTCTACTAATGTAATTTCTGCTCTGTCCAGAGCATTTCTAAGTTGATCTTGAGTAACTTTACCTTTGTCATAAGCATCTTTAAGTACTCTTACTTTTTCAGTATCATAATATAATACTTGATAGTAATTTGTTTCATTTTCCATATTTTTCTAATAACTTCTTCCTTCTATTGTTAATTTCCTTATAAAAATACATATCTTGTTCAACTTTAGCATGAATTTCTGGCTGTAAAAGTATAATGTTCTCTTCATCAAATTCTGCTATTTCCCACTTACTTTTTGGTAAAATATGATGGAAATACATTGAATTTATGGGATTAAATAGCTTTTGGCCAGTTATTTCACATCTATGAGGTCTATTATTCCATATATCAGTAAAGAAAGTATTTCTTTTTTCTAGTTTCTCCTTTTGTTTTCTTATTTCTTCTGGTGATTTTTTCTTTCTTTTAATCATTTAAAGTCTATTTCGTAATTACTGATTTCAGGAATATAAATCTCATTCTCTGCTCTATAGAGCTTTTCCTCCACAAATATTAAAAAAATTGGATTATTTTGCAAACCTTTTTCAATAAAATAATCAATAATATTTTGCAACCAATTACATGAAATATTTTTTAATTTCACATATTCTTTACCATAATAATTCCATCGTTCAAAATACTCTCTTATTGTCTCAAAAGGATCTTTAGTAGTAATTTCTACTATCTTTTCATCACCGTTAGCACTTGATCTATAATATCCTGAAGAAACTCCACCATCCAACATGTACCATTTACCATTTTTATCATCATGGGTAACAAAATCATGCACTGATCTTGATACCAATTCTGTGCCATCTGGAGTTATAAGTTTTCTAAATAGTACCATAATTAGAACTTTTTACCGCCTTCTTTTTCTCTGTTAACTAATTGATGATCAGCTCTATTAAGGTTATAAATGAGCTTTTCCTTAATAGCTCCACCTAAATCAAGGTTGTATAGTCCTGCTATATCAAAAATTCTTATACAAGCATCCGCTAATTCCACCTCAAACATCTTTCTATCTTTTAAGTGGTCGTCTTGCAAATCCTTTCTAGCTCCTTCCATAGCTTCACTAATTTCACTATGTACTAGACATAAAAGTGTACCCACTTCTCTAGGTTTATTGTGCCATCCCATATCTCTGGCTTGGGAGTGACAATAATCTACTACTTCATTAATATTGGTTTCTATATTCATAGTTTTCTTCATTTTATTTAATACTTCTTGTCTCTTTCTTTGATAAACTTCTTCTCCAAGAATAGCTCTTTCTATAAACTGCTTATTTAATGTATCCACAAGATTTTTATCCATTATTTTAGCTAATAATTCTTCAGCCTGCTCTTCAGGAGTTTTCTGTTCCATTTAATTTTGATTTTACTTCATTTGTAATATATTCCAGTACTTCTGGATTATCATTTAAAAACTCTTTTACTTTATCCATCCCTTGAAACTTCTCTTCTCTGAATGTATACCAAGCTCCACCTTTCTTGATTATGTCGAATTCACATGCATAATCAATGATTTCTCCTAATTTATCATAACCGACTCCCCATAAAACATCAACTTTACATTGACCAAATGGAGCGGCTAACTTATTCTTGATAACATCTACAGTAGTCTTATTACTTTCGTTTACTTTATCATTCATTTTCCATACTTTCCAACGCATATCTGCATAGAATTTCCAAGCATTCCCTCCTGTTGAAACATCACCTTGTACCATTCCACCAATATTAGCTCTTGTTTGACTAATAGAAAGAAGAGTAGCTTTATGAATATCTAAAAGGCCTTTGATTTTGCCACAGAATTTACTGTTTATACGGGCTTGTAAACCAATTGTAGCATCCCCAATATCACCATCAATAACAGCTTTTGGTAGAGCAGCAGTTTGACTATCTAATACCACTAATGATACAACATCATTTTCTACCAGAGAAAGGATAAGATCATATCCACTTTCCATATCATCTGGTTGATAAATGAGTAGATTATCAACATCCACTCCTATTGTAGTAGCATATTTTTTGTCAAAACTATGTTCATAATCAAATAATGCCACTTTTTTGTCTGGAAACTCTTTTTGAAATTCAGCAATAGCATGTAATGAAATAGTACTTTTACCTGAAGATTCAGCCCCAAACATCTCTATAATTCTACCAAGAGGAATTCCTCCTATACCAACAGCTTGATTAAGCTGAATACTTCCAGTATTAACTACCCTTGGCTTCTCTGGAGTAGCTCTTGAAACATTGTATTTCTTTTCTAAATCTGCTATTATAGCATCAATTCCTTGTTTAACTTCTTTGGTTTTCGCCATTATTATTTTGATTTTATCCCTATTTTATTTGTAAAAAGTTCTTTTCCAAGAGCATACCTAAAATATCCATTAAGTTTATCCATAGTATCTATAATAGGTGCTCTTTTATTAATCACCCATCCTCTTTTCCTTCTATGAAGGAAACAACCTCTCATATATAGATCTTTATTCTTACCTATATATTTGAATCCTATTTTTATTAAGTCTTTTTCTTGTAACATATATTAAATAAAAAAGTCAGAAGATATACAAATATACACCTTCTGACTCAAACTAAAAATTAAAATTAAAAATTTATTTTATACTACCTCACACGCTCCTCCCGCGCAAGCTACAATATTTGAGAAATCTATACTATCATCTGCTTCAAATACATTAGTAAGATCAATAGATTTGAGACTTTTTACTCTCTTTTCATACTCTTCTTTACTAATTTCTTCAAAAGGAGCTTGAACATAAGATCCTCCATCATAATCTAATACTGATAAACCATTATAATGTTCTTTATTTTGCCACATCCATCTACCAACCATTTCCCATTCATTTAAATCAGAATCTCTATGATCTTCTGGAATATAAACTCCTGTATATTCTCTATTTTTATCAATAGAAATAGTAGCAGACACATTATGGGTATTATCTCCATCTATATGTCCAGGTTTAATCCATTCTTTGGCAAACTTTTTAACCCTTTCTAAAGTATCAATAGCTGTTTCTGTTCTAAAAATAGATCCTTCTGGAGCTTTAACTGGAATTCTTACACATACAGTATCATGTGGTCTGAGAATATCATCCTCACATAATTCTTCATGATTGATCATCAGATACTTAGCAATATCCTCATTTTTATTGAACCTAATAGTTCTTAAATAATATGGACTATGCCATGCATGAATACCACTGGAAGTTCCTAAGATAAGGGATGTTGTACCTGAAGGTTTAATACAAGTTACCCTAGCTGCTGGATTAGTTCCTATTTTCTCAGCATAATATTTATTTACTTCTGTAGCTATTTTTGCAGCTTCTTCTAAATCATAATTTAGAATAGCTCCACTAGCTATACCAGTCATACCAATACCTAATAAAGCTTCAGCTTTAGTTGTAAGTTTCCATCTATTTCTTAAATAGTGAAAATCTGTAAATCCAGCTTGTAAAGTACCAAAGAATGCAGCAACATGAACTCTTCCTAATAATTCACTCTGAGAAGTTATATCTGATACATTTAGTTCACAAAGGTTGCAAAATTGAAATGGTTTTAGACCAATTTCACAACAAGGATTAGTTCCCCAATCTTTATTATTAGTCCAGTAGATTCCAGGTTCACCTGAACCAGAAGCTTGAATTCTATTCCATAAGTTAAAGAATTCTTCTTGAGATACTTTATCTCTTTCTAAAACTGCTGAATTATTAGCTCTACCTCTTTGTTCATTAAGTTCCCACCAATTACCATACTTACAAGTAACCATTTCTTCATCATCTAATGAGAATAAAGCAATCATGGCTGCTCTTCTAATGCCTCCAGATAGAACAGAGTTAGCTATATGACATAAGATATCATGACATTCTAATTGACTAAGTTGTTCTCCATCTTGTTTTCTATCTAGAATAGCTTGAATATGAACTAAGCATATTTTAAGAGGCTCTGGACCTGGAGCTTTACCACCTGCTGTTACTAATCTAGCTCCTTTGTGACGAATAGCTCTAAAATCAAAATTAGGCATAAATCCACCACCAAGGTAAGCTTTCATTAATACCTTTACAGCATCAGCCCATCCCATAATACTATCTTCAATCAGATAATGTCTTGTCTTAATAGGCTTTCTAACTGGAGGTAATTGTTCTACATGATGTTTTTGAACACTATAACCCACTCCAGTACCTCCTAATAGGAGAAACATTGATTCTGAGAAACTATGAATACTATCTATTGGTAGATAACAACAATTATAACCTCTTGTATTATTAACTTCCATAGCAGGGCCAGCAAATTGTAATGCCCTCATGCTTGGAAGAACTTTCTTTTCTCTTATAAATTTACTATTTTCTTTAATTTGATCCTTTAATTGTGGATATTTATTTAACATCATTAATTCGTATCTATCCACTATTTCATCCCAAGTCTCCCTTCGTTTCTTATCTGGTAAATATTTTGAATACTTTGAAAATGTCGTTATTTTGGACAAAGCGTCTAATCCTAAATCTGTCATATTTATATTGTTTTTTAAAAGTGAAAAGACAGCTAAGTTATTACTTAAAACTGTCTCTGCCAAATTATTTCTCATAATTTGTATACTTATACTAATTCTTATTATTAGTGAATCTATTTACTATATTTTTAGCTTTAGTTTTTAACCATTCTAGGTTATTGAAAAATCTTCTAATAAAATAACCTCTTGCAACTGATATAATTGTGAATAAGAATGTAGATAAACTCATTTGTTTAGCTGTCATTTCTATTCCACAAATATAATTAACAATAGGTAAAAAACTTATAGTTATTAAAAAGCCAACAATAGTATTTACACAAGCTTCTATAAGACTTTCAATCTTGCTTTGATTCATAGTAATTTCTCATTAGTTAAAATTTCTTTAACTTTTTCTACTAATTCCTCAATAGATCCATTATTATCTATTATATAATGAAAATTAGGATAATTATCTAATGAAGTTTCAGAAGGATGATCTGAATTATTATCTGTCTTTCTATTTACTCTTATTAATAAGCCTTCTCTATCTTTAATGGATTCAGCTTCATTTGGAAATCTAACATCTGTAATAATTATATTATCTCCTGGTTTATAGGAAGATAGAGTTGCATTAACCCATATATTAGGATGAATAATTTCCCTACCACATTCTGTTCCTAGTAATTGTAGTATCTTTCTGGGAGTTAATATTTCATCAGAATTAAATATTCTCCAATCCTCACCTAGAGGGGTATTTTTAAAAGATTGATTCTCTAATTGATCTCTAGAGCACCCTATTATCAAAGATGTACATTCTTTTAACTTATCTGCAAATTTTTTAATAGGCCATCCTCCTTTTAAATTTGGTTTACCTTCATAATTTTTAAGATATTCTAAAGGTTCATTTGAATATCTACTTCCAAAATCTCTAGTTTTTTTAATACTTAGAGCTTGAATTATCATACCTACAGTATCCTTACCACAACCTATTTTTCCACTAATTCCTATAATCATAATTTTAAATGTTTTATTATTTGTTTTATTTTTTCATAAAATTCAGTTTGTGTAAAATTCATTTTCATTACATTACATTGTTTACAACACGGTACACAATTATCTATATGATAATCTCCATCTGAATTTATTCTATCTATACCATTTGCATAAAGTATTTCATTATTTCTTACTATTCTATTATTACCAGTTAAATAATCAATTTTTCTAGGAAAATTTCCACAATAATAACAGTTTTTTGATATTATATTTTCAAATTGTTCTATTGTTAAAAAATTTTGTATATTTCTATCCTTTCCTAGACTTTTTAATCTAGAAATTATACTTAAATTGTATAGTCTTTCTATATTAGAATATTTCATAGTAGACTGAGGTCTTCTTTTATAAGCGCAATGCTTACATTCTCTAGATCTTCCTGAATTTAAATGTGAGATGTTGTAATAATTTATATCTCCACATTCACATTTACATTGGTAATTTCTCACTTTAGATTTTTTACCTTTAGGTTTCATTATAAAATCTTCAGATAAAACCTCTAATCTATTAAAAACATCTCCCTTTTTTATAACTATACGTTGTCTTAGTTTTGAGGAACATTTGATACAACTTTTGGAAATTCCCTTAATCAAAGAACTACCTCTATAAAATCCTTCTTTTCCACAATCACATTTACAAAACCATTTTGTACCATGACTCTTTCCATTTGGACCAATAAATGAGCCACTTCTTTCAAGAACTGTCAATTTGTTATATTTCTTACCTATTTCTGGTGAATAATAATCTTTCATAATTACAAAAGTTATGTCACAAATGTAATAACTTTTGTAATATAAAACAAATAAAATTAAATATTTATTTCACCAAATATTAATTACCATATTACTGTTTTCAAATCTTATAGTCCAAGAAATATTTTCTTTCTTAAACATAGTAATCAAATCTTCTCCTAATGCCCAATTAATAGCTGATTTATTGTAAACTGTTATATTACTACTCGAATATTCTGATACATTTACAACTGTTTCATTTATACTATGTTTAGCAAGCACTTTAAGCGTCTTGTTAATTTTGTTCAAGTTTATTATTTTTCCTCTCATTTTCTTTAATTTTATCTAAATTTAAGATTTCTTTCTCTTCATCCCATCCATCCCATACTTCCCAATGATCTTCCCAATTTCCGGTATATGGTACTTGTTTACCATAATTGTCTTCATATGTTCCGTATATCTTAGATTGCAAATCCGCTTTTAAATCAGAATCCTTTTTAAATATTCTATACTGTAAAGAATAAGTTTCTCTTTGTTTACCTTCTTTGTATAACTTCAGAGTTTTTGGGAACAACTCTTTGAATTTATCAGAAGTTTTAGAATATTTACCCTGCTTCACTTTATCATAATCCTCTTTAAATCTAGGGTCTAGCTTATAGACTACAACTACATAGTCATCCTCATAGTCATAATCATCTATGACTTGATACTTCTCATGTAAAGTTCTATCATATTCATTATCTAGAAAGTCCCTAAATTTTTCAATATTATTAGGTTTAAACAACAAATAACAGCAGTTTTCATACTGCACCTCCTTTCTTGAGTCAGCTATATAGCCATTGATGAACCCATTATTTTTCAATCCCTCTCTACTAATCTTTAAAGTTGGAACAATGAAAATACTGCTAATATTTTTCTTAATTTTTGTCATTATTAACTTTTTATAGGTACTTGTCCATTATTTAAGTAATTCTCTCTTGAGATTCTCCATTGATTGTTTTCTTTACTCCATATAAGATCTTTTATTATGTTTTGTACACCTGGATAATATTTACCTTTATGTTCAAATCCTACATACGCATCTGTTATATCCCTACTATCAAGAGTATATAACAAAGGTAGGAAATAATTGATACTATCTGAAACGATAAATATAGGATTTTTGACAGTATATCCTTCTAATTCTAGATTATTTAAGATAGTCCAACAAGCTTCTTTGTAGATATAAGCTTGAATGTAAGCTCTTCTATAAAGATAGTACTCTTCATAGAAATTTTCAACACTCCATACACACTTTAGATCATAAACCTGGATAGTTTTATCCTTATGATCTATAACTATATAATCCATCATCGCCTTAAGAGGTAAACCATCCACTTCAAATTCCTCTACCTGGTATTGAACAAGTATAGTATATCTCTCAGAATCCTCTAAATTAAGGATTGGAGCAGTGAATTCATTAGTTTTAAGTTCTTCTACTATTCTTTCAGCATTATTAACTTCATCAAGAGTAACTACTGTTAGACCTTTACTACGTACATTCCTGATCTCATTATAATAAATTTCTGCATCAGATCCTACAAATTTCTCTAAAACTTTCTCAAAAGACCATTTATAACCACTATCTTTATATGCTAATTTACAAGCTTCTTCAAATGATCCTTCAGATTGACTATGTTTATATAGAGCCTCTACGAATAAACCCATATTGCCAGAAGGAGTACTAGCTGTAGAAGATAAGTAGAATCGTTCATCAAATTGATCTTTTTCAAACAAAAGTGTCTCAGTAACTCGCCCAGTAATCGAGGCTTTTGAATCTTCTTCTTCAACCTTTTCACCATCAATGTATCTTTTTTTGTATTTTCTTCGATCTAGAGAGAATTCTTTAAGACTACTAGATGAATCTAATGGTATTTTTCTATATTCAGCTTCTGTTCTTTTACCTGCTATCATAATTTTTAATTATATTCGTCTTCAAATTCTCTGTTTAATTTGTCATCACAACTTTCACATACAAAATAGGAATGTCCATTATAATCAGTTGTAGCAAAGTTATTGCAGTGTTTTTCTCTACATTTACCTAGACCTTTATCTATTGTTTTAGCTTCCAGTTCCTTTCTATTTCTTTCCTGTTTTTCATAATCAGCCACTAAAGATTTAGCTTGATCATACTGCTCCTTTGTTATTATCATTTTACCCCCTCTTTTATTTTACGTAAATATTTATCTATTTCACTAGCTAAATCATAACTGCAATCATAATCACGACATCTATATTTGTTATTAGGAACCATATTAATAAAATATACTGCATTTTCAAGTAAATGTATAGCTAATTCTTTATCTTTTTTATTCATAGATTAGAACTTTTCATCTTTTAAATACTCTTTTAATAGTTGTTCCGAATTAGAAAGAGGGAAATCAGTATCCCTAATCAATTTATATGCCTCTCCGGGTTTAAAGATTTCATCAGGTACAGTTCTTATTATTTGATCCTCTTCCTCATCATTATCATAATCATTAATGATAATATCTATGTCTGTTGTAGAGGCTATACTTTGTATAATACCTCCTTCCATTGTTATTAATACTCTTGGTTTACTCATGTATTTTACCTTTAAAATATTCCTCTATTTCATTTACTTTGTAGCACTTTCTATTAAGTGCTATTGTCATATTGCTATATAATTTTTGCAATACAGGTATACTTTTTTTACCTGTAATAGCTACTTGATAAACATTTGTATTTTTCATTTTTGTTATCTTGTTATTTATTTTAAAATGTTCACAAAAACTGATGAGCGTTTCTTTTGTGCCAATTAAAGATAATCCATAAAAATCAATTTTACCGTATTTGTATTTAAATATACAACCATCTCCATCTATATATCCTCTCCAAAAATGATTATCAGTTTTATACTTGTCTGGAACTTTATAGATTAAAGATTTCCTTTTAGTGATCCCTTGAGATTCTAAATATTTACATAAAGACCTATCGTGTATTTTTAAAGTAACTTTATTATCTTTATGTATTTTTATATTACCTGTATAATCTAAAAACCACTTAAATTTATTCAATATATCTATATCTTGTTTCTGTATAGTTATTTCTAAAGAATCTCCTAAATTACAACCGTCTGCTGCTACAAAACCAATGAAATAGCTTTTCATTTCAGAATCTTTATAAATCTTATCATTAATTGTATATTTTCTGTTTTTAAGACCTTGTTTTTTCACAATTTCTTTTTGACCACAATTACAAGAAATTAAAGAACTTATTCTATTAGCTTTTAATATTTCAGTAGCTCTTTTAATGGTTTTATTACCACATTCACAGTCTGCTTCTAAAAAAATGTGCTTATGCTCATTTTTATGATGAAATTTAAAGTTTGAAAGTTTTCCTACTTTTGGTTGTTTTTCTATTATCTCTTTCCAAGATTTCATATTATATATTTTTACAAATATATGTAATTAAAATGAATTCTCCAAATGTTACCATTCTTTTTATGGATGAATTTTACCCTTGAAGAAGCGACCACTTATGTTACCATTCCAGCAATCATCCCTAAAAAGAACATTGTTTTGTACCAAAGTTACCATTTCCCAGTATGCTAAACTAGCTTTATCTTTACAAAGCTTTAGAATCTTTCTTGTAGCATTTTTTCTACAACCTCCATTCCATTCTTGATCTTTTTGATCAAGATAATCTATAAAAGCTTTTGAAGAACCCCAGTACTCAAGCCATCCTGAATCTTGCTTAATTCTCTCAATTCTCTTTCTAGTTCCAGATTCTTTTCTGGCTTTTTTAGATAAAACCTTCTTTTTACTATGTTCAAAAGCTTTTTTACCTATATAAAAACTACCATCCGATAAGGTTATTTTATAAATAAACCCATAATAACCCTGAGGGATTTCCTCTAAACAATTTCCCTCAGGGGTCAGCCAACAATTATCCATTATTCTACGATAATTACTCTTTTACTTAAAGTTTCCTTCATTTCTTCCAAAGAAGTAATAATAGTATTTATCTGCTTACCTGTAATAGTAGGCAAGGTAAAAGTATGTCTTTTCACTTCTTGTGCAAAACTAGTTTGTACATGTTCTTGAAGATTACTAAGACATTTTTCTTCAAATATATCACCTAATTCAGATACATCAAAATCTGGATCATCCAGTATATACTTCTCATTTTCAGGAAGAGTGGCTGCAAAGAACCATCTACAAGTTCTTAGTTTACCAACTTCTCCAATTGGTACAGCTAATACATCCATTGGATTAATAATCATTAGAATAGGAGTATCTCCAAATCCACTATAATCATACTTTTTACTAGCTGCATGAAATCCATAAGAGCAAGATTGAGTATTGTCATCAGATCCTTCATTTCTAGGCATAGAGATAACTTCACCAATTCTATAATCATAACTTTTGGTACGATCATCAGTATAATGCTTATCTTGTATATTAGGAAGATTTAAATAAAGTTCCTCTAAATTACCAATTAATGTATTAATTCCATCTTCTTTGGATATTGTACTGAATGAAAAATTACCATTATCTTGTTTCCATACATAATAATTAGATGGTTTCTTTTTCCACACAGCCTTAATTTTAGTATAAATGTTTGAAATAAATTCAATATAAGTCTTGTTTTCATCCATTACTTTACTAACAACTCTTCTATAAGCATAGAAATTACCATGATTGTCAATTTTAAAGTTATGATGAGTTAGAAATCCATATAAATCCTCAGCACTTTGAGCATTTGGATTTAAACAACATTTTAACCAAAACTTCTTAAGTGCTTGATATTCATCATATTCTTTAAGAAAATGTTCGATATCTCCAGCAACATTCTTTCTCCATTTAACAACTATTTCGGCAAGCTTTTCAATCAAAAGTTTAGGTAATGATCTATCTATACCTTTAAAGTACAAAGAACCTTCTTTTACTTCAAATTCTTCTTCAATTTCACCCAATGTAGAGATAGAATCATTAATTTCCAAGAATTTTTCAACTTCTTTTTCAAACTTTTGCTTTTCATTAACAAGTTCTTTACCCATACAAATTGCTAAAAGTTGATCTTCTGAGAAACTATTTCTTACTTTCTCAAAATCATCAAGTGTAGAATTTGGTTTAGAAACTACATTTCCATCTTTTAATACTACTGTAAGTACATCATTAACTAATTTAACTTTTTTATAAGGTTTTTCAGTCATCATAGTGATATTAGTAGTACTAACATACTGATTTTCAGACTTTGGAAAGTCATCCATAAGAATATCCAGATCCTTTTGTAAGATCTGGTTCTTTAACTTTTGCTCTTCTATTTGGAGATTTTCAAGCTCCTTTTTCTTTTCGGACTTAAAGAAGTCCAGACTAAATAAACTAAATAAGCTCATTCTCTAATTCATTAATTGTTATTTCTTCTTTTACTTCCTCGTTTATAGGTAAATTATAATTACCCCAGTTAACTCTATGTTTATAATACTTAAACAAATCACATATAGCATCTGTATAACCTTTTCTTTCTTCGTAATATCTAGGACAATGTTCTAAAATATTATTAAGAAATTTAAGCTTCTCAAGTACATTTTTAACTTCCTTATATATATCATATATGGAAGTATCAAATAAATTCTTACTTTCAGCTACTTCCAACATAGCTTTATAAATATCACCACTTCCATTTAAGAAATGATCATTTTTGTAAGATTCTAATTTGTGAAGCTTATCTGCTAAATCACTTGACACATTTTCTATAGTTCCAATTCTACTAAAACAATGAATTTGTTCATTAATTAGATTATTTATGAGATAAGCTGTTACTATCCTTTTAAAAATTATATGTTCTCCTTTTTCAAATTCATCCATATTCATCCAATTATGAATTTTTACATCTTTTAATAGTTTAATCTCTCTTCCAGAGAATGTGACAAATCTAACCTTTTTCTTTGAAACTATAGTATAATACTTCTGAATTTTATCCTCATTATCATGAGTAGTATAAATAGTAAAATAAGGCTGCTTATAAGCTTCATCCAGCTTAAAATTAGTAGATTCAAACTTACATTCTTTTCCAGATACATATCTCTCCAGAGAACAAGCTAATTTACCTACAACTTCTCCAACTGTTTTTCTTCTCTTGCTTTCAGCTAAGACTACCTCTTTTTGACTTAATCTTAAAGATTTCTGTTCATCTAACCATTCTTGAGGAATTTCTAGTTTATCCAGATCAATAAAGGTATCAGTTACTAGTTTTTGAATGAGTTGCCATTCTCTAATTCTCTGCCTCCATTGTGATTTAGGATGATTATATAACTCTAAAAGTTTCCAGTAACCAAATCCTGATTGATTATATCTTGTACTTGGAGCATTACCTAATTTGAAACTTTTTTCTTTCTTTACAATATCCCTAGTATTATAATCCCATATAGATCTCAAATAATCCTGCTTCTTTTTAGGAAGGATATCAGATATTATATAAGTTCTTTTGTTTTCAGCTTTATTCCATCCAAAAGATTTCTTCCAGGTAGCTTTATCCATATTTGAGAATCTACCAGAATAATATTCATATTTACGTGAATATTCACCTACTAGGTGATCTTTCTTAATAAATACATCTTTAAGATTTAGTAATTCTACACCTTCAATTTTAGGTTCAGCTATCTTAATTTTACTATACTTAAGAAGATCATCTATACGCAGTTTATTACCTTTTTCATGTAAAGCATCTACATATCTTTCAGAGTACCTATAATAATTAGCTATTTCAAATACATCTTGTTTTTCAGTTATTTTGGTATTAAATTTCTCAACAAAATATTCTGCCACTAGAGCTATTTTTTTCAGAATAATATCTTTGGATTCTTTTGTATATTTAATACTTTCCCTGTTTGGAAGTGGGTAGATACCATCAGTAAGTGAAAATCTTAATCCAACAGGAACTCTAATAGCACTAACACCTAATTTAGCCCAGTCAATTGGATAATAAACATCATCTAGACATATATGAAGATTTTGATCTTCACACATAGAACTCCATTGAAAATGTTCACTTCTGTAGATATTAAAGTCATTACCTAATCCTCCCTGGAAGTAAACTCCTTGGAAATAAGCTAATTGTTCTTTCTGCTTATCTATAAATTCACGATAATCATTATAATTTACAGGAACAATAACCTTAACACCATTTCTATCTTCAGTAGGAGATTCATCTAGCAGATCTATAGTAGACCCACCTTCTTCACCTTCTGATTGGATATATTTTCTCTTTATACCATCTTTTACAGCTATAAATTGAAATGATGATGTATATGATAATGGAGCCTTCCATCCTAATCCCATCGCCCCAATTTGAGAAGAATCTCCCCTTTTGGTAGATTTCCCATATAGAGAAATAACATTAATTACAGTATCATGGTCTAATCCTAAACCATAATCCTGAACTGAATACTCATAATTACCCTGTGGAGTTCTTTTTAAGTCAACTATTACAGGCTCATTATTACCAGTTTTACGCACAGAATCTATAGCATTTGATACTGTTTCTCTAACTGTTGATCCTATACCATCAGCATAAAATCCCTTAGTCATCATTCGCATTAGGAAATCTGCACTTTCTATATCTAACTTAGATTTAATAGTATCTACACTATCTCCATCAGATATTACTAGGTTTTCTGTTTGTTTTTCAAGTATCATTCTTCTTCTCTAATTAGTTCGTTTATAAAAGTTCTGGCGTTGAGAATAGCCTTTTCCTTCTCCATACCATCTTCAACATCTTTTAAACACATATCTTCTATTGAATCTAAATCAGCCTGATATTCAGGATAGATTAGTCTTAATTCATTTATTTGATCTAAAAATTCTTTCATATTAAAAAGGACAATTTTGTTCTACTGGATTATTCCACTCTCTTAAATCTAAATTTTCTTTCTTAGTCATCTTTTTAAGGTTTACTGCTCTATTATCTTTTCTATTTCTGTTGTTGTGATGGACTTCTAGACCCTCACAATCTCCTAAAAAAGCATAACCCACCATTCGATGCACCCAAGAGTACCATTCTTTATTTTTTCCATACATTCGGCACCTAAGGTAACCTCCTTTGCCTATTTTTAAAGACATCTTCTTACCTTTAGAGTTGTATATTGAACCGTCTGAACAGATAATACGTTCTGGATATTTATCTAAAGCTCTAAATTCCCATTCAGTTATCATTAAAAGGGTACTTTTTCGTTTAACCAATCAACTTCAAATTCTTTACCATTATTCTGTCTAAGGATAGTATTTAATTTACTAAATATATTTTTGTGATCCCAAGCTCTATTCTCTCTAGCTGCAAAAGCCATGTGCTCTACTTTTAAGATAACTCCATGTGTTAAAGGTGTCATATATCTTTCATAATATTGAGCATCTTTCCCAATAAGCACAATAGGTATACCTGTATAGGCCAAACATTCCTCTATAACATACTTGGTGAAAGGTTCCCATAACTCCTGATGTTTACCTGCTTTCATATACTCAGTTGTAAGACTAGAGTTTAATAGCAAAACACCATCATTGGCCAAATAAGTCAAATCTGGATTCTTCTCATAAGTGAGATTTAGACCTTTATGTAAATCATCCTCTATTGCCTCATAGAATAACTCTAAAGAAGGTTGTAACTTACCTGTTAGAGAGCAGCTTAAAGCTAATCCATCAGCAGCAGGTATACCATCTTTACCTATACTATGATAAGGACAATATCCTAAAAGTACTGTTTTTATCTCATTTAGAGGTGTTTCCTTAAAAGCTCTAAAAGTATTAGAGGAATCAGGAACGATCCTTATTCCACGTTTTGACTCAAATTTCAAGTAATCATATATAGGATCGAATCCTCCATTCATAAAAAAAGGCTTGATTTTACAAGCCCATGTCCCAAATTGGGGTTCAAATTTACTCCAATCTAATTTTGTTTGTATTGCCATTTATATCCTTTATGTTGTGTTCTTCCTTGTTTATTATTACATACTGCTGTAATACATGCCTGTGAATATCCTAATTCATCTCTAACTTGAGATGCTCCTAACCACTCTCTAATAAAACCTCCTTCCATATCCATTTGAATTACTGGTTTATATCTAGCTAATTTCATATTATTTTTATGTTCCAGACTACATTTTTTACCCTTTTTAGAAATACTCATCTTTTTCCTAGTTTCTTCAGAATGCCAAGATTTACCATTTGTTTTTCTACTATTAACTATTTTAAATCTTATTTCTTCAGATATTAAATGTCCTTTTAATCTTTTAGATTGAGCTATTTTTTGGTCTTGTGTCCATTTTTTACCTGTATTAGAATAGGACATTTTACTTCTAGTTTCTTCAGAATGTTTTTTACCTCTCATACCTTTACCTGAATCTCTTTTTTTAAATTTTTCTGAATTTCTTAATGATTTAGATATTTTCTGTCTAGTTTCTTCTGGAAACTTACCTTTTAATTCAGTTCCAGTAGGTCTAATATTATACCCAAATTTAGGATTGTGAGTATTATGAAGTTTGCAGTAATAATCTTCTCTAATTTTAGAGAGTTCTAATTCACAATATTCTAATAAAGTAAAAGAAAAGTTCTCTAAACCATACTTATTAAAAGCATTTTGTAAATAAGGATTTTCATGACAATTATTTACTAATCTACTCTTATGTTGATCTAATCTTTTCTTTACTTTATTAGTTTCTCCTATTAATTGTTTATTGTTAATTAAGCAAATTATGGAATAAATTCCAGGTTTATTTGTTAACATAATTTATTTTTTAAACAAAAATAAGATATAACACTGAAATTTCCAAACTAATGTTTAAATTTATTAAATCTCATGAAATTGATCTTTGAATTTATCCCAAATCATTTTACAAGAGATTTATAAAGCTTAATAATTTGGCTATTTTTAATAATCTGACAACCCACTTTAACTTGTCCATTCTGAACAATTGCTTCATAATCAGAATTTAGTCTAATAACACGTGGCTTGATTATTTTCAGTAATCTAGGCTTTCTATTGTAAATTTTTAGATTCTCAATACTGTTATTTACTAAATTTTCTGTTTTTCCATCATTTACTTGCCAACTATATTTAAACTGAAATCTATCCTCACATCTACTTCCGTCTTGTACATTTTGACATAAATAAAATGTTCTGTCTTTAAGTTGAACTTTACCTATACATGATTTTCCATCAATTATTCCAGAGAACCATTTTCCTATATCTTTTTTTGTTAAATTTTTCATAATTATTCTGTTAAAGTACCTAACTTCTTTGAAACTTCTAAATACTTATCAATCCTCTCAATTCTCTGATAAGATAGTTCATCTACACCTTCTCCAGGTTCATCTACTATACCTTCAGTAGTAATATATTGCCATACAGCCCAAATATCCATAAGTTCTTCTTCAAGTAACTCACTATTTGTTTTGGTTTCTCTTGGACCTATAGAATCTTTACCAAATCTGAGATATTTAGAAGCAACTTTACTAACTTCAGCACATTCTTCTATTAGTTTTACTAATAATAGTTCTTTTTTTGTCATGTTATATTCTCTCCTGGAATTGTTTTTCTGTATTGAATAAAACCTTTAAAGTTACCAGATACACCTCTTAGATGCTCTGGTAAATCATAACAAGGGTCATATTCATTAATATTCATAGCTCTACCACAATGTTCAAATGGACTGAGATGTTTTGAAGCCAATAACCTATCATGAAGTTTAATATCATTTTCATAGTTATCTGGTTTACCTTCTTCACCTACTACAGTATATGATACTCTTGCACATCTAGCTGTTGCTATTTTAATAGCAATTTGTAGCCCTTCTTCTCTTTTTATTTGTCTTCCAAACTGTTCATTAAGTTTTATATTGGTAATTCCATCTCCAAATGGTACATGCCATTCTCCAGCTTTAAGTTCTTTAGGAGTAGATTCATTATAAACATCCCACATAGCTTCTGCTAAAGCCATCATGTGAATTTCAGCTTGACCTTTGTTATCTCTTAGTTTCTCTAATATAGTTGCATTTTTTATAATTTCATTATTATCAGAATCACTAACAATATCTTTCCAACTTCTCCATAATCTATTCCCACTATGCCCAAATGATTTGTCTGCTTTAATGGGAAGTTGAATGTTATATTGTGGACATCTTAAAGCAAAGAAATTCTCCCATTCTGTAGCAGTTACTATAACTGTATGATACATAAAGGGTTCTAACAATCTATTGCAAAGTTGTTTAGTTATACCTACCTCATTTAGAATTTTTGCTGCTGTAACTGCCTCATTCTTAGCATTTAACCATTCATCTTTAATTGTATTTATATCTGGATTATTAAAATACTCATTTCCTTGCATCCCTTTATGGTCTTTTTGCCATGCAATAGGTATAAAAGGATTTTCTTCAACAGATTTAACCATCTTTTCAAATGGAATAGCTCTAGAAGAAGCACTATTTCTAGAAAACATTCTATGAGTATTAAACTCTGCTAGAATAAATCTAGGAAAGGTAACCACCATAGTTGTTAGGCGGTTACCAAATTCATTTTTACTATCTGCTACTACTTTTGCTTGAATCATACTGTTGTATTAACCTCTTCAATTGATACTGTGTTGCTAAATAATTCAGCCTGTGGATGACTACCAGGATCTGGTACTACAATTTGAGCTTTAGGAACAAGTATACCACTGCTATTTACAAAGAATTTATGAGCATCCATGTGATTTTGCATCCAGAGAGAAGGATGAATATCACGCATTCCTTGAGTTGTGAAGTTATAAAGTTCCCAAAGTGTATTTGGAGAATTATAATCATACTCAGGACGAGCAATGTTATTCTTAATAATGTTTAATTGAGTAGAAGTAATAAAGTCGTTTTCAATAAACATTCGACCTATAAGCTCTGCTCTAGTTTGTTCAGAAAGCTCAATTTTCTTCATTTCTTCTCTTTCCTTCACCATTTGATTAAATACATCACCTGCACGTTTGATATATTCTGTAATAGCTGTAGGTACAAATGTTTGAATCTCACCCATGTGTTTTTTCTTAAAGTTACCTAATTCACCATGTACAGTACCATTACTACAAATAAATACTCTTGCTCCAATTGCAAATTTGGCACTTAGGCTCTTATCATAGCTATTTTGCCAGCCAATCTCCAAGCCCATTTCCTTATCTGCAATGTTCTTGATAGTATATCTGGCATTAGCAATTTTACCTTCTCTGGCCATACTATATTGTTCAGAATCTAATCTGAAACCAGCCTTCTCAATAGAATCATTAGTAAGCTCTATTAATTGTTGGTGACTAACTGGCTTATAAGTCCTAGTTAATTCTGGTACTGTAACTCCTAGCAGATCTTGTCTGCTACATTTATATGTTGGTTTATCCATAATTATTTAATTTTCAATTTTAATATTGATTGTTTATTTATTACTTGTTTAGTTTTATATTGACTATATCCTGTAGAAGCTACAAATCTACCTTTTTCTTTTAATTTTACATTTTTAGCAGCAGTTTCTATACCTAGATTATAAGCTTGTTTTATAATGTTCATTATAATATTAGGTGAGAATTCTTTATTTACAGTTTCTCTTTCTTTATTTGAATATTCTTTAAAAGTAAGAAATCCAGGCCATACTTCATTGAATAAATCTTTTATCTTTTCTGTCATTTCAATCCTTTAAGTTTAAAATGTTCTTCTACTTTCTTTAATCCTTCTGTTTTAGCCCAACAAGCAAAATCATTACATTCTGGTAATAATCTATCTTCTGGATTAATATGTCTAAATCTAAAAGCTTGTGTTATCTGATAACTAGCTTTCTTACCTGGAGCATCAGAATCTCCTCCATAGAAGACATCTTTAGAATTAGATTTTACTCTATTAACAAACTCTTCAGAAAAAGCAGCTAATGATTCATTTTGTACTCCACAGGTATATTCATATATCTTTCGGCATACAAGGTAGTCTTTTTTACTCTTAGCTACTAGAGAATTATGATCTTTATTAAGATTTTCTTCTCCCCAAGACATACTTAAAGGTACATTAGATAACCATTTATCCCTTTTAGAAGCAAAGGGTTTATATAGCTTCCAATAACCATCATAAAAGTAACCAAACCTTAATTCTGTGTCTTTTAAAGGGAATTTCTTCTTATTAAGGAATAGAGTCTTTATAGAATATACATTGTTATTCCTAAGATCAGTAATATCCTGATAGTAATCATTCCAATATTTAAGCTCTTCTTGGGTGAATTTCCTAGTAACCACCTGAATAAGTGTATTTCTTTTAGTTACTTCTGGTTGTTCATATTGGGAAATAGCCTTTTTATAGTCTTTTTGAACACCTCTAAAGCCTAAACCCATTTCAGCATCTATTCTTTCTAAAGTCTCATTTAAAGAAGATAGGTTATATATTTGTTTAACTAAAGAGAAACAATCACCTCTCCATAAAGGATCAGCAAAATCATAATGAGAAAGATGACCATACTTATTACCTATAATAAAAGATGGGTTATTATCCTTTCTAAAGGGGTTACATATTACACCATTTAGATCAAAATTACCTACAAAGTGCCTATATATATCAAATTCTGATACTTTTGATAATACAGCATCCATTGTTAAACCCTCTTTAAGCTTACCTTTAATTGGCATTTTTTATTAATTTTCTTCAAAAACTAATTTATATTCAAATGTTGGAGGAAACTGATATCCAATTTCATTGCTATCTGAATCTCTTAATTGATATTCTTTATTATTTCTAGTATCTTTTACCCAAGTAGGCATAACATTTGAATAATTCCAAGTAATATCAATGCCCAATTCATCAGCTTTCTTGCATAATTCCTCAAATCTTTTTACAAAATCATGTGAATCTTTTAATCTATATTCCATAAAGCAAATATAATAAAAAAGGTGTGAGATTTCTCCCACACCTTAAAGTTTAATAAAAAATCGACTAATATGAAGCGTCATCCTCCTGTATAGGAACATTAGATGCTACTACGTTTTCTGATGGATCATAAGTATGTAGATCCTTAAAAGAATAGAAGTTTTCACTTCCATACTGAGAATCAGTAATACCTACTACAAACTTCTCATGAGCTTTCAAATCTTTAGGTTTTTTAGCTCTTAGAGCAGCTTGAATTTCAGGTTTAGAATAGTCTACTACTCTGAATTGCTTCAAGCAATAATCTGGCATAAGAGCCTTATTATAAACAGATTGATAAGATTTAATTTCTCCATCTTTCTCTACTGTTTTAACTTCAGCCATTGCAACCACATTAGTAGCAAATTCACCACCTATTTGTTCTTTTAATTGGGACACATTACCTTTCATAAGTTTCTTCCAATCAAGTTCAAGAACAGTTTCAGCATCTTTGTAGTCAAGTTTACCTAACCATGTACGGACAGCATTATAAAGATCTTCTTCTCCTACTTTAGCTTCTCTATATTCTCTTTTTTTGAACCAATCTGGAAGATTATCTGGATCATCAGCCCAAGAACAAGCACCTATAGAGTTAATATATTGCTTTTTACTACCGTCTTTATTCTCCCTTACTTTGTCCTCTAGAAAATAGCTTACTTTTTTAAAGTTATTCTCTTTTTTAGCTACTTTAATCCAAAAATCAATACGAAGATTAGTATTATCTTCTTTACTCTTTCCAAGGTAATCAGTAGCCTTACTATCCTCTTTAAGTTCTCTACCTAGAATTTCTTTAAATTCTTCGATAGAAGGATTAATACTAATAATTTCCCCTGAGAATAGACCTACCTCTAATTCTGTTTCAAAATTTGTTGTTCTTACATTTCCTGATATTGACATATTATTTTTGTTTTTTAAGTTTAATTCCTTTTCTAACCTGTGAAAATTTTATTTTTCTTTCCTTTGACCACTTTTTACCTTTCATAGATTCTGATATTCTTCTTTTATGTTCTTCAGTAATAACTTGTTTGGCTCTATTTTGTTTTATTATTCTTTTAGTTTCTTCATTATGTCTAAATCCTTTCTTTTGTCCTCTATTAACAGATTTCTTTAAATTTTCTCTACATTTTTCCGAAATAATACCAAATAGACCTCCAGGGTGAGTATTAGTTAAATTAAATCCCCAAGTTCTAAACTGAGAAATCCAATATTTCTCCCAAAATTCCCAATCTTTATCATCAACTATATCAACCAGCTCCATAACAGGTTTCATCCCTTTATGTAGAAGATTACTGATCCAATTTACTTTATCTGACGAATTATTAATTGATAGTTTAGCCTCTTTTATATGCTGTAAATATCTTGACTTAGCATTATAAGTCCTTCCAATATATTTTATTTCATTAGTTATTGGATCAGCAAGAGAATAAATAAAGATTGGGAATCCTACGACCATTATTATTTTACGTTATATTTTACACCTTTAAGAATAAGATAATTTAATGTACGTGGGTCCACAAGTCTATTAGGTGAGCCTTCTGTAACATTCATGTCCACCACTTGTACACGACCAAAATCATCCAAAGTTCCATTATGATAACCAGTTAGTATACGTTCTTCACCATTTATGCCACGTTTTACAGCTTTTTTAATAGCTGCCTCAATGGTTTTAGGTGTTGAACCTTCATAAGCAGACATTATCTCTTTTGTAACATCAGCTTCTTTTACTTGTTTATTAAAGCTAACAGTAAAAGCCACACTATGGTTATCCAGGAACAATTTAGTGAGTTCTGTTTTGTTAATAGATTCTTCTTTTGTATATTGTTCAGCACTTGTTAAACAATCTTCTACATAAGCTTTATCTACTACAATATCCTGATCAATTCCATTTTTAAGTTGAACTTTATCACCTGCAATTTTAATTACTTTGTAATATTGCGTTTCTGATAATTTTTCTCCTACTTTTAATGTTTTAAAATTTGTTTTCATTAGTCTTCTAATTTAGCTGATAGTGATTTATACATTCCGATTAATTCTGTGTCTCCTAAAGATACTGCTGATGTATACGCTGCTGTAAACTTAGATTTTGACATTTTAGATCCTCTAGAATAAGCTGAGGCAACAAATACTTCACTTACTTTATTAGATGATTTGAATGGTAAATATACACCATTTGTAATTTCTGACAACTGTTTGTACCATTTATTTTTATCTCCATGAATACTTAGAGTATCAAATTGAATGTTAAGTTTAGATGCATTTTTAGCTTCTTCCTTCCAGTCAATTTGAGCATTTTCTACAAGTATTTTACCCCAACGATTACAAGAATAACCTACTTTATGAGGATCTGCATCTGCAATAAATAGAACAGTTCTTTTAGAATCCTCTCTCCAAGGAGTTTCTTCTACAATCTTTTTAATAACAAGTTCATAAAACTCATCTCCATCTCCTCCTGAGGTATTTTTAGCACCTTTTACAAAACTAATTAACTGATTTTCATTGTTGGTGAATTGAGACTCTTGATAAGCATCTCCAAAATCCTTAGAATTATTCATATCACAATAGTCACCAAATGCTACAATTCTCATTTTAAGATCTAAATCTTTATTTGAGAACATTTCAGGAATAAGTTTTTCAACGTGTTCTTTTACACTACCAATATAAGCAGCCATTGAACCGGTAGTATCAAAAGCTACTACATAGTCCATAACTACTTTTTCTGTCTTCTTTTCTACTTTAACCTTCTTACCATTCCTTTTAATACGTCTTTCAAGATCTGCTAGGTACTCAGCACCTGTTACAAATCCTGCTTTAATAGCAATTTTTTCTCTTCTTTCTTTGTTAGATTTTTTGTAATCTTCAATCTTTTGTTTTAGCGTTTTTCTCATAATTTATATTTCCATTTAAAATTTCCTGCTGACTCTATATACCCATTGCAGCATAGTCTGTATCTTTTGGCTCCCTGGGGAAATCAGGGAACCAATGTAAAATAGCTTTAGACCCGATGAGTATCATACCATTTTTTTCTAGAGTTTGACATTTTATTTTTAGTTTCTTGTGATATTTTTCTACCAATTAATGATTTTCTTATCTTTTCTTTTCTTTCTTCTGGGACAAGTTTACCTTTTCTTGATTCTGACATTTGCTTTTTCCTATCTTCAGATAATACTTTTCCTTTTAGAGCTTTAGAAACTTTTAATCTATGTTCATCAGAAAGTTTTCTACCTTTCATTTTTATAGATTGAGCAATTTTTTGTTCGATAGTTCGAATTTTACCAGAATTGGCAGCAGATATTTTTTCTCTGGTTTCTTTAGAAACCACTTTGTTCTTGTTATATCTACCTCCAATTTCAATATTACACAAAGTGCCAGATTTATTTATTATTCTACCATAAAGTTCAATAAATTCAATCTCTTTATTTTCAATTTCTGTAATATTGTCTGTTTCAAATATTATCTCTACTAAATACTTAGTTCTAGAAGCTATAGAATTCCATATTTTATTTCTCTTCTTTTTACTAAAAGCTCTTTTGTATATCTGCTCAAAAGATTTATACCTTTCTTCTTTAGTACCAATTCCAATGTAAAAAGGTTCAAATCTT